>Ga0075465_10000072_pt1 | contig 17952 bp, 15 predicted proteins | sample DEB19_08_DNA_6_FD_71484 | JGI IMG/M metagenome (GOLD analysis project Ga0075465, IMG submission 71484) | Aqueous microbial communities from the Delaware River and Bay under freshwater to marine salinity gradient to study organic matter... | ecosystem: Environmental > Aquatic > Marine > Coastal ...
AAGCTTGTCTTTGTCACTGTTTTTTGTGGCTGGATTGAACAACCCAGATATAGCATTCCTTGGGTGTTTATACCCCAAAGGTGCGATCTTCTCTTCGAAATCAACCCAACCGAAAACTGCTTCACCTCTACCGTTTATCCAAGAGGGATTTTTTGTGTTAGCGAAATGGTGTGTTATGTTGTTACCAGTTATACCATCATCTCCTCTGGTTGATGCTACGTTGTCCTCTATGGTTATGGAAATTCCATCAAGTTTTGGGGCTAGATAAACCGATGTCTTGTGTCCTATTTTTTCCAGCAACTTGTTGTAAGAGGTGTATTTGGTCAGACTTCCAGCGACGTTTCTTAGTAACGTTTTTTCGCCGAAACCAACATCCATCAAGTTTAGTTCACCATTCTCTGACTCCCACTCTTCTTTCAGTTTGTCATACACAGCATCAGAAACCTCTGGTGTTCCACTTCTGTAGGCCGCGTTCAGTCTGATCAGTTCTTCCTTGCTTACCATTAGTTCAAGAATATGTTGTTTGTGTGAATTGACCCATGAGAACCAAGTTTCTTGGAGTGATCTACAACAGAAATCGTATCCACCTTGAACTGTATTGATTTCAAACCATTGCTATTATTGCTGGTTCGTAAGACCAATTCCATGTGTTTTTTCATAACGTGTCTTAAAGATACCTGTTTTTCCATGACTTGTTTGTTTGATCTAGAAACACCATACTTTCACCGTTGTTACATCTTTTACAGTTCTCCTCTGTTCTCATGAGAACCCGTGATATATCACCGTGCATCAAGATAACAACTCCCGTGTTTATTTGATATATTATTGATGGATATGATTGAGATAAACAAATCTATGACGGCAAAGGAAATAGTTTCCATTCTAGCTGGTTTTATAGGTGCAAATCAGGTTGTTGAGAAAGACCAAAACATTTTTTTGGTCGATGGATTTTCCATAAAGGCGGTTGCTTCTTCTGAGTACTTTCACGCTAGAAACTCTGATAAGAAAATACAGATTTTTTACGACAGCAAGTCCAACACGGAGGAGAACCTTACCAATAAAGCGATTTCCTTGATGAAAGGTTCGGCAAAACCCTACGAAGAAACGGCTGGAGATGATACGGTCAACGTTTTTCTGGAAAAAAAATTGGGTGTTGAGGTTGTGAGGTACAAAAAAGACAACCAAATCCTCTATCGAGTAAAAAATTTCAGTCCGTTTAAGTCCTTGTCAATAGGCTCTGATGGTAAAAGCATCCATTCTTGTACTTTTGAGAACTCTTTGGATTCGACAAGAAACGTATCAAGAGACAATTGGGCTGATTTTCTCTCAGAAAGGCTTCGCGAGGTATCCGAACAACATGAGGCAATGACAAACTTGTTTAAAACACTGTGCGATGGAGAGTAATTGGATTTTGGTTGGAGACATGCACCTATTCGTTTTTGGTGACATGGCAATACAAGGAGAATATCTCTTAACACAGTTGTCACCTTTGGTGGATGAAAACACGACCCTTTTCTTTTCTGGTGATCAGTTTGATGAAAACAAACCAGTAGAAACAGAATTGATACAGTTTGTGGCAGATCATCTTGCGCCGATCTTGAGAAGAGCCAAAAAGGTTTATATGTTGGTAGGAAACCATGATACTCACAAACACATTGATCTTGAGAAGAACAACAACAAGTTATTCAACATGTTGACAAATGTCACCGTTGTTTCGGAATTGACAAATGTTGAAATAGATGGATATAAGTTTTTGATGACTCCATACAAAGTAGACCACAACAAACTGCAAGAAGAAATAGACGCCGTTGATGCTGATATATTGTTCTGTCACTCCAACATAGATAAGGTTGTTTTTGACAACGGCCACTCTATGCTGAAAAATACCCTCTACGCTGAAAACCTGAAAAAGTTCAAGTTGGTGATAAATGGCCACATTCACAAGCCACAAGTGGTCGACAACATATTGAACCTTGGTTCTCCATGGCAAACTAAGTTTGGTGACAGAGGCAGCGACTGTGGAATATACAAGCTGAACCCACGAGACCTACAGCAATACTTCGATGATGTTGCACTATTCGAAAGAAACAAGATAAAAAACACAATATCTCCCCGTTTCCACAAGATGCCATTCAGCAAATTGATCAAGATGTCTCCAGAAGAGGTTTTATCAAGATTTTCTGGTGATAACCTTTGGGTGACAGACTCTGAGGATAACTCAAAAGTTGCTGAAATTCTAAAAGGTGTGACCCTAAGGTCGTTGAGAGTAGGAACAGCAGAGACAGAGGAAACTGGAGTTGACATAGACTATCAGCACAACGAAGATATAATGGATAACTTTTCACCATACCTGAAGAGCCTAAAAAAGGTTCAAGTTGGTGAAAAACTCGTGCAAATAGATGAAAAATACATCAAAGAACTAGAAAAAACCCTATCAGGATTATGATTAAGAAGATACAATTCAAGAATATGTTGTCGTTTGGTGGGAACGAATTAAACGACATAGATTTCTCAGAGAGCGGTATTTCAGAAATAGCTGGGGAAAACGGTTTGGGAAAATCAAACATAACACTGCTGTTGAAGATGGCTGTCTATTTTGATTATCCAACGAAACTAACAAACGTGGTTAACAACAACTGCACTGATGGGTTTTTGAGGGTTTTTTATGCCAGCGGGAAAATTGCACATCACGAGTATACAGCTAAACACGGACTAAACTCCTTGAAGGTGTACTCATCAATGGACAAACTTGAAGCTGGCGAGGCTGAAGACACTGGTGGTATTCAGGCCACAAAAGAATATCTCATAAAGAACGAGTTCAACATCCCTAAAAAGATGTTCTATAACGTTTTTGTGCCGAATATAGAAAAATTTAAGTCCTTTATTGGTATGTCACCACAAGACTCAAGGGAGATAAGGGATGAATTGTTTTCACTAGGAGGAATAAACGACAGATTGGCAAAGGTTAAAAATGCCATTTCCAAGACCAACTCCACCATGTCTTTGAGCGACTCGAAGCTTGAGGAATTGAAGCAAAACATAGTCGATGTTGAAGAGAAGATCAAAAATGTTGAGACGGTGGCAGCAGAGGAAAACAAAAACCTCATAAAAACTCTTGGAGAGGATATGGAGACTGCGAACTCAAATGAGATGGTCAAGTCCAAAGAATTGAACGATGCCAGCACGAAGGTGGCTGAACACAAAACCATGTTCGACAACTGGAACATCTTCAACAAAAGGGAGAAACTCAGGGAGTTATTAAAGAAATCGGAGGAATTGGCGGTTTTGAGGAAAAAACTTGAGGAATCTGTAGAATCTTTAAAAGAGTCTGTGTCTGGCACAGAAACCTATCTGGGGAACAAAAAATACGAAGAGATCAATCAGGAGATCGATAGACTCAACAAACAAATAGAAACAGAAGAAAAGGTTTTGGCCGACAAGACGCGTTTCTTTGAGGTGTCTGAATACCTAATCATGGTTCAAGACAGGAATGAAAAAAAAGAACACAAAGAGAACCAACAACGTAAACACGACGAGGCTGCCTATGACACTAGGATTACCACCATGAAGCAGTCCATAGATGTTATGGTTGACGAGTACAGCCAGTTGATGGAATCCAAAAAGGTCGATGAACGAATCATACAGGTGATAGAACTTGGGGAGAATTGTCCTACTTGCGATCAGTGTGTACCACTGGAACTCAGAAACACTAAGCCAGAGTTGTTGAAGGCTGTTGAAGATAAAAAAGCAAAACTGAAACAACTTCTAGAAAAACACACAGAAGCCAAAGATACTCTAAAGGCAATAGAAGATGAGAGAACCACAAGTTTGGTGGAGATCAGTAAGCTGGAGGAACAATTGAATGGTTTCGATGAGAAATTGACAAACCACAAATTTGCTGGGGATGAGCAAGTCTTGGCCACAAAAGGTGTTACAAAGGACGAACTTCCAAAGCTGAGCGAAGAAATAAAGGCACTGAACACTCTTGTCACCAAGTGTAAGGATGACAAGAGTGTAATGGATGGGAAAATATCAACTTTAACTTTCACAGAGGGTGATTTTTCTAGATGGTCTGGAAATCATATAGAGGAATTGAGAGGGCTGTTTGATGGCAAGAAACAGGAGTTGTCGAACTGTGTGAGAGATATTGAACACGTTTCTGACACAATGAAGCAGCTGGAAACTGAACTGATCGGCAAACCAGATGTTGCTAAACCAGATGTTGAAGAATCAGAGGTGACGTCAAAACTAGAACACTGGGAAAGCCGAAAAGAAGCCTTAATAAAGGAGACGACAGAAATAGCATCAAACAAAACGGTTCTGGCAGAAAAATTAGCAGAAGCTGAGAAGTTCAACCCAGAGGAAGCCACAAAACCTCTTAGAGAGTTAAAAGAGGGGTACGAGGGAAAAATGTCTGAAGAAACGGCATCTAGAGCGGATAGCGAAGCTTACATGGAGAAGCTGAAGGTTCTAGAATACGTGTTCTCAGATTCTGGTATGAAGAAGTACATACTTGGTAAAATCAGACGAGGATTTACCAGTCAAGTGAATTCTGATCTGAACCAATTTGGTTTAACTGCTCAGTTTGACGACGATTTCTCTGTGAAAATGTTCAAGAGAGGAAAAGAAATGGACATTATTTCAACGGGGCAAAAGAAAGTGTTTGACACCATAGTTTGTGCAAACTTTATCCTGTTGTACTCCAAGAAAGATGGTGTCAAACCACCAATTATCTTGGATGAATGTATGTCGAATCTTAGAGCAAAATGGGCGGAAAAGCTATTGAGAGTTTTGGACTCAAAACTTGCATCAAAAGGATTCAACGTAAAGTTTGTTAATCACGAGCGACTTAATGTGAATCTGAGTAGAAAAAAGATAAACTTACATGAAAAAGGATTGTACACAGGAATATCAATTGAATCCTGATGTGTTCGACATGAACCAAGCAATAGATTCTGTTAGAAAAGAGCCGAATCTGTTGCTTATGTTTGATATGAAGAAGAAGATCGATTTTCAGAAGAATACAATACACACTGTTTTGGAGAGGACGAAAACAGAAGAAGACGAAACGAACGCACTATTTTAGATGAAGCTAAAGAAAACAGACAATCAAAAATTCCTTGAGATGGTTTTTGCCGACCATGAGGAGTATATACAGATTTCGAGTGCGTTTGTCTTCACCAAAAGACGAGCAAAGTTCTTAAAGTCGCCAAGTTATGGGGATGTGGTGAATTTTGTCACAAAAAATAGGTTTATACCAATACAGATGTGGCAGTATTTATACTCTGTGTGTAAGAGGCTAAACTACAGTTTTGAGTATGAAGAAATAAAAGACCTGATAGTTCTTGAGGGTGTTGACGTGGAACTGGTGAGAGACATCTACAAGAAGGCCATAACAACAGACCCGAAGAGTCTAACATATGATGAAGATCAATTCCAAAGTATTCTCGGATTCATTCAACACAATTATGTCAAACAAGACCTTTCTGTTGCCTACGGTAAGACTTTGGTTTTCTTTGTGACGGTGGCATACCTAATGCTACACAATAAAGACAAGTTCATAATCATCCTACCAAAACCAAGTTTGGCGACCCAGTTGTTTGCTGAATTTATGAAGCTTTCATCTGTCTTTCCAGAACTTTCCCAAAAGATGATGGTGACCACAGATGGCGGAGACATGACTGTATATGACAGGTTTGATTGCCTAATAACAAATTTTCAGTATGCTTGGTCAAAAGACGACAAACACTTTGAAAGATTCACTGTCAGTATCATAGATGAAGTTCATAGAGCTTCATCAAAATCATATAAGACCATTCTTGAGAAGTGCAAAAATCTGAGATCAACCAAAGGTGGCTCTGGGACAATAGTTAATGACGGCAGTTATGAGGCCATGGCAGTTATTGCGTCCTCTGGGTTTACGTTCAAAAAGGTTCGAAAAAGAGAAATAATCGATTCTGGTAGAGCAACGGATGGGAAAGTGATAGCAGTCAAGCTGAATACGCTGACCCACCCACAAGTTTTGGCTTTAAAAGATTTTTATGAAGCCGAACCAGACCCACTGGAAAGATTGAACAAAGAACTAGATTTGTTGAGAAGAAGTCAACAAAGACTGGAGATCATAAAAAACTTTGCACTCGAATTTTCTTCCTTAGGCAATGGGGTTGTCTTTTTTAAGGACGTCAAAAACCAATATGGTAGGAAGATAGCCGATTCCATCTCGTATGGCAGCAAAACTTTGAAGGTTTTTTACATAGATCAGCACGTGAAGCAAAAGATCAGAGAAGAAGTGTACGAGTTTATGAGAAATAACACTGGTTGTGTTTTGGTTGTCTCGTATGACATAGCATCCACTGGACTCAATGTGAAGAACCTCACTTGGGGAATGCTTGGAGAGCCGATGAAATCAGTTGTTGTTTTGGGACAGGTTATAGGAAGGTTTATGCGAAAACACGAGGACAAAGAAAAATTCTACCTAATAGACTTTATAGATCAGGTAGACACAAAAGTTTTTGGTGGAGCAACCTATATGACAAAGTGGTGGGATTGGAGCAGAAAACTAGAATATGAAAAAGATAACTTTGAAATAGAAACAAGACTGGTCGAGGTTGACCGAGGTTTAAATTGGTGATAAATGAAATATGTTGATTTGATTGACGTATCCACGATCGCGTACGAAGCGGTTCATGGTATTTGTGGATACAAAGGGAAAAATCTCCCAGCACACAAAGTTGGTAGGTTTTTGGAGGACGATGAGGACAAAGCGAAATTCTTGAGTGTTTTCCACAGCAAAATGATTGGTTACGCTTCGTGTGTAAAAAGTTCTTCAGAAGCTGTTTTGGTAGTGTTCGACACCTTCCAGAATAAAAGCGAAAGGTTCAACATATTGCCGACCTATAAGAGCGATAGAGACGCCAACAAAGGTGCTTTCAACCAGTCCCACTTCAAGAAATGTTTGATCTTGTACAAAACCATGCTACATGAAGCTGGAGTTTTCACAGTAGAGGTTGACAGGTTGGAGGCCGATGATATAATCGCTCATATCTGCATCAACAGAGGAGAAAAAAACATCCGCATAAATTCTAGAGACTCCGATCTTTTACAGTTATTGGACGCAAACAAGTTTTCGAACGTTGTGTTCTTTAACCCATTGTCTGAAAAAGCGTACGTTCACAAAGACTTCAACGACAAACCAGAAAAAACTGGTTCGGCCATGGAGGATTTCTTTGGGGACATCACAACACCAGAGGTTGATTCTTGGGCTAAGGTCATAGAAAAAATAGACCCAGCAAAAATGTTGTTGGAAAAGGTGATCACTGGTGATAAGACGGATACCATACCAGCTTGCGTTTGGTACACAAAAGGTGTCACTAGAATGAACATATCAGACAAACGAGTGGAACAGGCTCTTGAGTCTTATGATGGGGATATCCCAGAAAACTTTGACTGGGATTTTGTGGACAAAAAATTCATGTGCCACTTAAATGAGGCTGTAAAGACCAAAAAAGAACCGTTGATTCTCAAGTCTGGAAACGAAGAGTTCAAAACCGCTTTTGAGGCCAATATGAAGATGATTAAACTAGACGGTTCTATCATTCATGATTTCGCAAAGACCATGCTGAACGAACTGTTGGAGAAGATAAAAGCATCAACAGATGGCATTGATAAAAGCGTTTTTGACAATTTTGCTAAAATAGAGACTACTGGTGAAAGATTTGTCCAATGGGCTGAACAAATCTAATATAAAAAAGGCTGTGTGGAAACAGCACCACACAGCCTCTAAACCCTCTTTCGTGGGTTTTTCACAGGAACAATTAAACTGCTGTAAAAGCACCAACTACGGCACTACCACCAGTTAAAGTTATTCTCGACACGAATTTTCTAGTCACGTAAGGCAACTCGACTTCTATGTCTATGATAGAAGCGTTCTCTTGAACCACCCAGTCTGGGTTGTTTTGCCTGTCAAACTTCACAGAACTTGACTTGATGGCTTTTGAAACGTCCCTCAAGTTGTTCAAGTAGTTTTGGATTGATGTAACGATAGTAGTCCTGATGATATCATCGGAGAAAACATCTTCGAAGACATTGGCATCCATGATCGCCTCTACATCAGTTTCGATAGTTATCAAGGTGTCCCTTGAGTTCAATTGGTTCAAAACTGACTTGAATTTATGGTATCCAGTTTGGTTACCGTAAATTGCAATCGTACCATCATCGTACATCCTAAGAGGGTTGATTCCAGCCTCTTCCAACCAGCCTCTATCCTCTTTATCCAATTCATGGTCTACACCGATCAAGTTCAAGTTCGCAGAGGTAAGGATACCCCTGTTAGTTCCAGCCGTAGCTTTGAAACCATTACCATCTCTCCACTTTCTGACAAAGTTGTTAGAAACCAAAATCGCTGGTGGAATCGATAAAGGATTGCTGTCACTGTCAAGTGCACCAACGTTCGGGTAGAAGAATGCTACATAAGAAGCACCGTCAGATTCTTCTGGTCTAGTCACCAAGAAGTCAGGGTTCGCATCAACGTTACCGCCTTTTGCGATATATTCTGGTTTGATGATCGGCAACGGGTTTGACGGCGTCGGCTGATCAGAGAATATTGGGTTCACAGACGCCATGTACTCTTTGGTTGAAGGTGTGTTCAACAACCCGATCGCTTTCCTCCTGTCTCTCACCAATCTAGCAATGTAGTTTTTGCTATTGGTCTCCAAACCATGATTGAACGTGTCAACCAAATATCTGAATGAGATCATGTCTGGGTCGACCAACGTCTTTCTGATAGGAGTTTCTGTCATAACAGACAAAATCTCTTTCATTCTAGAGTTGGTATTGTCTGGCATATGAGATTCTTTGATCTCCAAACCTTGCAGATAGAAACCTTGCAACCTGTCGAAGATTGTTGACATAGGTAAAACCCTGTTCACTTTATTTCCACCAGAAATACTTGGTTTAAGCTTGATCACTCCATCAACAGACACCTCGATTTCAGTTGGAACTGGAGAACCGATGTTTTTAACAGACGTTATCCTTACCAAGATTGGGTTTCCTTCGATATCTTCTCCCTCCAAGTATTGACCGATCTTAACAGAGTCAACAAATGCGTATGGAATCCTCACCGTGTTTTGGTTCACGAACGAAGCGGTAAACTCTCTTGAAATCTCTGTATCAGAGGTGATGAAAACTACCATTTCTTGAGTAAGAATTGGGTTTCCTTCAAAAGTCGATGTTTGAGTACCAACTGGAGGAGTAACTTGGATTGACATATCCTCATCTGAGTAAACAGAAACGTCTAAGAATCTCTCAAATGTGTCCCCATCTTTTGTATCAACAAAGGACAAGTACAAAGTACTAGAGCCAACCTTGATTGTATCACCAGTCTTCACAGTTCCATTTTCCCATGCCAAAAATAATGGGTCGTTTTTCCTAACAACATAAGCGTTGTTATTAACGTAAAATCCTGTCATTGTGTCATCGTACTGATAATCAGCACCAACAGATTCGACACCACCAGATAAAGGTGTTGTGGTGAAAGTGATGGCAGTTTGACCACTGACATTGAATATGGTTTCTGTGATGAAGGTATCACCGTTGTGACTTCTACCATCAGCACCAGAGTAAGTGATGGCGTTTGTTATGTTGGAATCGTAGATGGAAGTGTAACCGTGTGAAAGTGCACCAGCATTGATCGCAATGTTTATGCCGTTTGCCAAATCCTGTTGAGTTTCACCAGTAGCCACTGGAACTGTTGCTAACAAAACAACAGTTGTTTTGGTCTTGACATAAACCTTTACTGTCACATTATCATTCGGGAATGTAGCAACAGCCAAAGAACCACTAGCACCAGTAACAGCTACGGGAGCAACGATCTCTTTGATGTCAACATAAGAACCTGTCAAAGAGGTCTCCTCAGACTTTATGTCGTTTGTCAACTTGAATGTCAACAAAGATGATGTCGAAACAACATCATAAGCGTACAAAGTTGGTGTCATGTAAGGAATACCAGCGTTCAAACCAGCGGTTGTGAGTTCTCCCATGAAACCTGTTCCAGTTTCCACGTTTGTTACCAAAGTGGCAAAATTTGGGTTCAAGTTGGAGATGGTAACCAAAATGTGACCAACGTTCGAAGTGATTGTGACACCAGTGCCTTGGATGCTCTTAAACTTCGATGGATAAGACATCTCAAACGTTGAGTTTTTGCTGAAAGATCGTTTGTATGACAAGAAGTCGATCGCCGAAGGAATTGATGCCCCAACAAAAGAGTGTCCCACTAAATCCAAACCTTTGATATTAGTACCATTGGCAAACTTGTCCAATTGATCTTTGTCGATGGCACACAAGATACCATGGTAATCTGTACCAGAGTTTATGATTTTGTCGATCGCTTTCGGTGCGTCGTTTTTGTCTTTGAAGTTTGGTATGATGCTACCTTGGAACAAACGAACCAAAGAAACTTCTGGAATAGACAAGAACTGTGTCAATTTGCTTGCTATCAAACCGTTTTTGTCAAAAAACTGACTCATTTTTGGGTCGTTTGACAACGCTGTGTAATTTGAGAAGTCGCCAGCAACCACATAAACATCTAAGAAGTAATCAGAGATAAGGTCACCGTCTTTCACGAAAGCTGGTTTTGCCGAAACATTGTCTGCATACCAATCTTTCACAGTTATATCAAACCCAGAAATGGTGGACTTTTTCACGAAGAAAGTCAATTTCCTCTGTGATAAGTTAACCAAGTTAAAGATATTCCCTTGATCTAAGGTACTTCTTGTCGCCAACAAATACTCTTCATCTGGAATCCAGAACCTTTGTTTTCTGAAATAACTTGAATAAAGTTTGTTCTTTTTTGTTGCATTCGTATCAACTGGTGATAAGGAGAATGCTTTATACTGAGCGATATCAGCCTGTGGTGTTGGTTCGCCTGTCAAATCGTCGACTGAGTCGTTCGTTTTCAACAAGTTCAACGCCAATACAGAACCTTCGTCCAAAGCCTCATCCAAAGCCCTGTGAAACCATGAGCCTCTTCGTTCCAGATCGTGGTCGATTTGACCAAAGATATCTGTGGCGTTTTCTTTGTCGCCAGCCTCGATGAAAACAGCACGGTTGAAAACACCTACCTTTGAGAAACCGTAGATAAGTCTGACTACACCCTGTGGCTGTATCCTTCGTCTCCTAGTGTTATCGACAATTCGAGTCGACACACCAGAACCTTTAATGTTAGCCAAATCATTGGCTGTTATCAATCCTAATGACATCTTGTATTGAATTTAAAAACCTATGTATTATAAGTTCTCCTCTTCTCACAAGACCAATGGTGTCGTCGTTGTGACTGACCTCCTGTAATTCTTTTTTATGGTTATAACAGTGTTGTTTGAGATGACATACAAGCCATAGTCACATTTGTCTAGAGGCACTGTGATTATTTTCGGCTCTTCGCTGTCAATTTTCGTCTTTAAGATTTGTCCAGTTTCTTTGTTTTTTGTCACCAACCAGATTTCACCAGACGCGATAGTGATCATGTCTATTGGTGTGTTGGTTTCAGCAACTAGGACGCTTTTCATGTCTGTGGATGATGAGTATTTCATCCGCAATACTTCTTCCTGTCTTATTGTTTCGCTTTTTATGGGCATAATTGGAGTCAAACCCTCAAACACGACTCTTTTGCCGCCGTCCATGACTCTTCGGTTCGGTTTCCAGATTTTCGTGCCATTGCTTAATGTTTGTTGTAGAAGCATAAAATATCTATTGGCTGGACATCAGGCCACCGTCTGTTGCTCTAGTGCCTCCTTGTAGATTCCATTCATCTGGAGATAGCATGATGCCACAAGTCAACCTCATATGTCTGTAGTCGATCTTCATCTTAACGTAGTGATTCTTCCATCTAGAATGTCTGGCTTTGAGAGATTTCAGAGCATACTCGTTATTCATTTTCATGGAAGTGGTTTGTAGGATTCCAACCACAGAATCGGGTGAGTGTAGAATACCTTTTGACTCGGCCAAATCCTTCAATGTCATGTCTATGGCCTCTTGATCAATGTTCGAAGACTGGTGCGCGGTGATGGCAAGATAATTATTTCTACCAGCATTGTCAAACAGATTCCCACAGTTGTTTTTGTGATAAAGGTATGTACTAAATGCGTTGTCTGGAACTATGCCCTCGTCATTGCCCATCTCTGTCAAGTAATCTATGACGACCACATTTATTTTTTCACCAGTTTCGGCTTCTGTTTTAAGTACCAACCTGTCTATGTCTCTTGGCGATGGAGAATACATCCTTTTTAAGAAAAACCTACCAATTGGTTTCGTTCTATCGTTGGTGCTCTTCAAGTAAGTCTCGATAACACCATCGATGTTTTCTCTTCCGCTCGAGTATTCATCCATAGTCATATCAAACACATTCACGGAAATACGATGGGCTAAATCTCTTTCTTCCATCTCAGTGGAGATCATCAGTGTGTTTGCTCCGTTGAGTACGTGAGCAACTGCTACGTTACCTAAGAATATGGACTTACCGATATTTGGTGCGCCGACAAAGATCACAAGGTTCTTTCCTTTACTACCGACCCCAGAGTCGTTAAGCAATAAATCATAGTTCTCCCAACCAGTAGGCCAGCAAGCTATATCCGCCTCTTCGAGTTTGTGTGTTTCTGGGTCAAAAAAGTCTCTAGGAAGATCGTCGTCCAATGAGATCATAGAGTAATCCCTCAGGATGTTGTTGGCCTTGGTGATTACGTCTGAAATGTTCTCTGGTGTGATCTTCGCGCTCTTCATATATTCAGACGCTCTCACAAACGAGTCTTGGAAATTTTCCCAGTTTATCCAAGCCTCCGTTGACTCTTTTACACGATCTTTGTTGTATCTGCTATAATCATGGTCTAATATAGTCTTACAGTTTGATAAGAAAGCCTCCTTGTTCCTTTCTTGGGAGATGTCATCATCCAGCATGTAATACTTCCTACCATCCTCAGTTGAAAGTATCTCTTGGATTTGCTCAAAAGAAGGGTTGTCATAATCAAAAGGTAATGACTTATACTTCTCGTGGAAATCGGAAACAAGCCAATAGAAGGCTTGTAGGTATTTGCTGGTAAATGTGCTTTTTTTAAGCTGCCTGAAGAGACGCGTGTCCCTAAGTGTGTGTAAGAAAAATATTACCTCGTGGTTTTCCATTCTTATTGATTAAACATACCTCCATTATCTTTGTTCACTCTACTGAAAGGGGTCATGTTCTTTTGGGTCTCCGAATACAAGACCTTTGATGCTTTGAACAGACCATTTCTGGCAAGTGATGTGAAGAAATTGAAAGCTGGTGGAGGATCGCCAAACTTGAAGACAGAATCTCCAATCGTTGGGCTGTGATCGTCCAAAGCTATTCTATTTCCTACAACCTTATTAACTATCACAATAGCCTTCGAGTTGCTGTAGCATGTACTATCAATTATTTTTATCTGTGATGTAACTTTGTGGATTGAAGCCCAGAAAGAACCGCCCTCTTGAGTTTGGTTTATCACGTTCATTAGGTTCTCAAGGGTTTTGTTTATCTTGTCACCGATCTTAAAATCGTTTGTGTCTTTTGGCTCATTCCTTGCCACAAATACTACTGGGGTTTCATTGACTATGACCTTGACGGTTTCGCCGTCGAAAAAATTCCGCACAAACTTGATCTGTGCCATGGGATTTATCTTGTAGTTTTTCCAGTAAGCGCAAAAATCAGCCACAGCGAACATTATAGCATCTTCTTTATCCTCTGGAGACCTGTAGTCGTATGAGTTTGATATCTTGGTGGCCTGAAGCTTAAACATGTGAACCGCTCTCTCTGTAAGAGTTCCAAGGTTTTTGCACTCGAACATTATTTCGTTTAGTTCTTTTTTGTCTATATAATCCGCCATTTCTCCAATTTATATATAAATTGGCTTCGAGCGGTATAGTTACCAACATACAAAGGGATTGTTACACAGCACAACTGTGGAAACTATAAGAAATATCAGTTCTTGAAACGAATGTACTGGTGTAGAATCTTTTTGTCTATGTAGAAAGATTCTTTCAGTTTGGTCTTGAACTCCAACAATGAACTTGTTTCATCCACACCCTCAAATGTCACATCTGCGCTCTTGCCAAAATCATCAACCGCAGTGTAAGTCTCGTTCTCAACCAAATCGTTTGGTTTAACTATTTCCCCACTAGGTTTTAGATATTCGGCTGGTATGTTGAATGTGACACCGTCCTCTGACACCATGCAATTGTCTTCTTTAGAGTATTGTACGATGTAATTTTCGGGACAGTATAAAGTGCAACCAACAGAAACCTCTTCTGAAATCTTGTCTTCTTGATCTTTGTATAAGTTGCAGATGGTGGTGTAATACTCGCCATCCTTCAATTCGGTAGCCTCAAGTTCCTCCTCAAGTTCCTCCAAAGCTTCTTGTATCTTTTGTGCAGAAACTGGTTTTACATCAAAAGTTTTGTCTTCGATTTCCTCCTCTTCAAACAGTGTGGATGGGTTTGATAACTCTATGCCTTTGATGATTGTGTCGAACACGTTGAAGAAATCTTCTTCTGGGACTAACAAAATTTGGTCTTCGGTATATTTTGACAAGTCGCCTGAGAAGATGAAATTGCCGTCTTGTTCATGATAGTCAACTGTAACACCAGACTCTTTCAGTTTGCCAGATTTTTTGATGCTTTCGATCAATCTTTTTCTAGCTTCTTTCAAGATGTGTTGGTTCACCTTGTTGCCCATCTTCTTTGATTCAAGAAGTTTTACAGCCTCTGGTTTCTTCCTAAGATCGATGTAACTATTTGACTCCAAAATCTTTGAAACGATGGTCTCTTTTCTGTCTTTGTCGACATAATTCAATTCGGCCAAACGTTCCTCCAAAAGGTGTTTTTTGCCAAGTTCCTCCAAGTATGCTTTCTGCAAGTCTATATCTTGTTCAAGGTCTGCGTCTTCCAGTTTTGAAACGTTTGAATTTATGTCCTCTAACTTGGAGATGATGAGTTCTATTTCCTCAGAATCCTCATCCAAGGCAGATTTGTCGTCTACGCTAACACTGATAGATTCCTCTTTGTCGACCTCCTCATCATCGGTTTCTGCGTCGATGTCTTCTTCTGCGTCGACCTCCTCCTCTTCTTGTAGAGAAATTATAGACTCCTCGTCATCATTTTTTATGGTGATGCTTTTCTCATCACCTTCTGTCTCTTCAGACTCCAACATGAATGTGACAGCGTCTTCTTCCTGTTCAGTGATCTCGTCATTCACGTTCTCACCATTGGCATCTACGAATGTTTCTTCGTTCTTGTTGAAGGCCACGTCACCCAAATTTATGGAATCCTCTGTTTCGGTGATTTGATCTTTGAGTTGTTCATAACTCATCAATATGTTGTAGTAAGGGTCTGAAACATCCAGTTTTCCAACAGCTTTGTTTTCCCATTTCATCGGGATACCAGCCAAAGAAAAATAAGCAACGTTACCTTTTTTTATTATCCTTACCATAACATTAAATTTAACAATATTTATTTCGGATTTACGTTTACGTCTCCAGATTCAATAAGGTGTTTGTATCTATTATACCTGTTAAGCTTTGGATAATTGGAGATGCAGACAAAATTGAACTCCATCTCAACATAACCAGCCGACTCAGCCATGGCTATCGGTATCTTTTTATCAATTCCTATGCCCTCTTCTTTTTTTATCTGTGCCACAAGCTTGTCAAGGCCGAGATGTGAAAACCTGAACTCCATCGTGTCGTCATAGAGTTCTATCATGCTTTCTGAGATCAAGAGTGCCTGAGACAAAGAACTCGCTCGAATTTTTAAGGTAAATCCTATAGAAACTGGAACGTTTTTTACTCTGGTGTGAACTGTCTCGGAACTACCATCCTCTTTTGAGATAACGTTTTGAATAACAGTTATGTTGTCGTTCAGAGCCTCATCTGGGACTAATGCGAAATCTTTTGGAGTCAACCACCCACTTGGGATTTTATCAACAGACCCGTTCAAAAACGCTGGTTCGCATTCTTTAAAGTCCTTTAATTCATGTTTGTCTATGACCCACTGTTTAGACCCAGTTCCTATTGACATTGGGATTTTTTCGATCACCAACTCGGATTTCTTTATGACTGGATATTCTATTCTGTTGTGTAGGGTCGCCAAAGAACCTATGAGTAATTTCCTAAAAAAACTTAGGGCGAAAACTCCTTCTTCGGCATATAACTCACTGTCCTTTGATGACATTGTTGTAGAAATTGTTGCCAACGCGTGTTAGCCTGATTACATCCACACCATCAATTTTGTGGGTGGTGACATATTTTGGAAACCTAGAGTGCCAGTATTTTGGCTCATATCCAAGTTCAAGTTTGTCTTTTAAGCTGGATACAAAAGTAAAGTATTCTTCGAGTGGGCATTCACCACTCTTCTGACCCAAGAATGTTAAAATTTCGTTCCTGATCTTTCCATTGGTAGGAACAACGTACACCTCTGGATGGTCTTCTGTGTGCCTCCTTTTTACTCTGATCTTAGTTCCCATATTCGAGTATTACTTGTACCTTGAGGCTTTCGCCTTTGTGACAGAACCAACTCCATGGCAATAATTGCAGTTTTGATCAGAACCCTTGCACTTTGGACAAGATGTTTCTGCTGAAGAATTTTTCCTTGTAGACTCTGACAAGCTTACAAGCTTCTTGTTGTTATTATCGTTCATGACTACAAACTTTGATTATTTATTATTCTTGTAGAAATCGACGATGACTTTGTCAACCATGATGGCAGATAGAGTTATGGGTTTGGCCAATGACAAGCCCTCCAGAGACTTACATCTACTCAAGGCAACATACAATTGGCCACTGTCAAAAACACCATTGCCTATGTCGAACAACATACAGTCAAAAGTCATCCCTTGGGATTTGTGGATGGAACTAGCATAAGCTAGGGTCACTGGGTATTGTTGGATAGAGCCTATTGCGGTTTCGTGAAATTCTTCTTTTGCTTGATCGAACTGTTTTTTAGTGTTATGCCAGATCAGTTTTGGTATCATAACAACATTCCCTTCCAACGTTTCCATAATCAGTTCACCATTACCAGAAATGCCTCGATAATAACCTATCGTGCCGTTTTGATAACCATCACTATTCACCAAAGCCATTATTTTACAGCCCTCTTTCAAGGTAAGTTTGCTCTGTAATCTAGTATTCTTGAAATCGACATCCCCAGTTACTACGGCCTCATAATGCTCATAGTCTCCAGATAACATCATTAGTTCGCTGTCATTGTACGAATCCACCACCTTGTTGGTTGGTGTGAGGATAACTCCTTCGGATTTTTTGCCGACGTTTTGGTTGATCAAGTCCAAGTCCTCTTGACTGGCCGTTCCAGTTTTGATTTTGTTTAAGACATCTATGAACACTTGATCGGTTTGTCTAAACACCTTTGTCAACTCGACTATCACAAACTGCGAATAGAAGAAAGACGTGGTCTGGAAGAAATATTTGCCTTTATGGAAGTGTTCCAAGGCTTGTCTCTCAGCTAGACTAGAAACAACTGGAGGCAACTGGAACAAATCACCAATCAGGATAACTTGTTTTCCACCAAACGGTGTGTCATTCCTCATGGCGTTCCTCATGGCATAGTCAACATAATGGAAAGTATCAGACCTGACCATAGAAACTTCATCTATGATTACACAGTCGGAAGCCCTCAACAGCTTTAGATTGAAGTCTGACATTTCTTTCAAAGACCTAGTATCAGCTAAGCCGAATGGTATTTTGAAGAAACTGTGAAGTGTACTACCAGAGACAACCCCGTTTGACGCGATCAAACCTGTTGGTGCTAGAAAAACAAAGTTTAAGCCTTTGTCTCTGAGATATTTGATGAAGGTGGATTTTCCCACACCAGCACCGCCAGTTAGAAAGACATTCCTACCCGCTTGTATATAAGCCTCGGCTCTGGACATTTCCTCTGTCA
>Ga0075465_10000073_pt1 | contig 17694 bp, 24 predicted proteins | sample DEB19_08_DNA_6_FD_71484 | JGI IMG/M metagenome (GOLD analysis project Ga0075465, IMG submission 71484) | Aqueous microbial communities from the Delaware River and Bay under freshwater to marine salinity gradient to study organic matter... | ecosystem: Environmental > Aquatic > Marine > Coastal ...
CATCGACTATATCCAGAGGTTCCTTTACTGAAACGCCATCACTTCGGCATGGGTCAAATGAACCGATCAGTACATCGGCGTTTGTTGAGTGCAGGTTTAACTGACGCTAGACGAACAATGAACATTACCGATAAGGTTAAGTTAGAAAGTTTTTGGCGTTCCATCTATGAAGCTACCAATGCCATCTGGAATGACATGTCGGAGATGTTGGAAGAATATGTAACTTCTACGTCGGCAGAAGATGTTGCGGATTTACTTTACTACAAACCGATTAAAGATATCAATGACACTTTGCAAGATATTGCATATCCGAGTGAGGAAGTGGTAACACGTGCAACTAAGATGATTGAAGATATCATGATGAACGATATCTACATTGCGCACAATCCAATGGTGCGTGCGATTAAATGTGGAGCTGCTCGTCCTGGTCAGGTTTTACAAATTGTAGGGCCTATCGGACATCGTACTGACGTTGACGGTAAAATCTATCAGCCGGCTATTACCAGAGGCTATGGACATGGCATGATTACCTTGCGGGAAACTTTAATTGAATCTCGTGATGCTTCACGTAACATCTTCTTCCAGAATCGTCCAATGCAGATTTCTGAATGGAATAACCGAGTAATTCAGTTAATGACTGCAATTCTCTCAAATCTACACGAGGGAGATTGCGGAACTACTGATTACCTCAACATTAATGTAACGGATCGTAGTGTTCTAAAAGACATTGTCGGTTCTTACATGATGGACGATGAGATCGGTATGTTAAGACCGGTTGAGCGGGATGATTTTGGTATAATTGGTCAGACTATCCGTCTAAGAAATATTGTAGGCTGTCGTCATGCTGACCGCTATGGCTTCTGTGCGACTTGTTATGGTGAATTGTATTACAATGTACCGGCAAATACAAACATTGGTCATATTGCCCCTACAGAGGTACTGGGGCCTATTGGTCAATTGATTCTTTCGCAGAAACATTATAATGGTGCTGCTACCTCGATTAAGTTTGACTTAGTTGAGGGAATGGATAAATGGCTGATCGTTTCTGAAGATGGCTTATCTGCAAAACTACCAGATGAGTTAGGTGGTCGTGCTTTCACTGTTTCTTTCCGTGCTAAAGAAGTTCGCAACATGCTGGACTTAGAGCAGACAGAGGAAGAAGATGTTACTGGTGAGCAATTATCGGCTTTAACAGCTATCTATATCACGTTCAATAATGGCGTCGGTATGGAAACTATTATGGTTGCGCTTAATAAAGCTGAAAACTTGCCAGTGTTCTCTTTAGATTTCATTCGCTATATTCGTACTAATGATTGGTATATTAATGGCGAAGGTCAGTATGAAGTGGATATGCGTAACTGGGATATTAATAAAAATGTCCTAGATATGCCTCTAGCCCAATTCTCTGCTCCTATGTACATGAAGTTAATTCAAGAATTTATTCGCGGTTCAACTATGAAGGGCGATAATACTTATAACGACACGGTTTTAAAGTATGATAATTTAGGGGATGCTTTAATTGCGTTCCGTAACATTACAGCTTTGAAACTTAATATTAACATTACGCAGTTGGCGATTATTTTGCAGGCTACTAAAATTGCTAGTGCAGAAGATCGTGACTATAGACCGCCAGCAATTAAGAGTGAGGGGATGTCGAGAAAGTTCAATGAGAACATGCGCTATCGTAGCATTGTGACGGCATACGCTTTTCAGCACCATTGTCGTACGATCTTTGATCCATTGTCTTACTTGATTACTAAACGTCCACCTCATTATCTTGACAAGCTAATGAGCGAACATCCGAATGAGAATTACTAAATATTCACATTTCTTTACGGTGTCTAATGTTTCTGGCAATAGCGAGAGAGATGCAGTGCGTTCGCACTGCTATCCTCTTCTATTAAGGGAATCTTTTAGAAAGCCGAATGGCGATATCGTTTATGGCGAAACTAAGAAGTTTTATTCTTTTAATAAAGAAAAAACAGAGTGTCGTTTCCACATTAACGATTTTCATAATTTTTGCGAACATCTTAGAGTCAGAGGGATTAATTTAAACCATGTTGAAATTATAGAAGCACCTAGCTATACGCCACCCATGGTGGAATTTGAAATGAATAGTTTCTATGTTCCACGTGACGACCAGCCTACTATTATCCAGTATTTTCTTGATCCTTATCCATCAATTAAGATGTGTGAGTTAGAGACTGGTGGTGGAAAAGAACTCCATGTAGATGAACCTGTTCTGACCAAAGATGGATGGGTTAGAATCGGAGATATAAAGATAGGCGATATAGTACGCTGTCCTGACAACTCATTAACCCGTGTTACTGGGGTCTTTCCGCAAGGTAGAAAACCGTTATATCGGGTAAAGTTAAAGGATGGACGTAGTGTTTTAGCTGGACTTGACCATCTGTGGAAAGTGTTTGTTGGTGCCACGGGCTTATGGGAGATTAAAAATACAGCTGAGTTAATCGACTTCCTTGAAAACTCTAAAGAAGCTTTATTGGAACTACCCACCATTGATGTAGCTATCAATGCTGGTGTTTTTGATAATCGAATAAAGTCAATTGAATTTGAGCTTGTTGATGAAGCTATATGCATTAGCGTTAATCATCCTGATAGTCTATACATTACCCGTGACTACATCGTAACGCATAATACCTTTACTAGTGTTTATAGCTTGGCGCAAATGAAATTAAGAGGCTTTCTTAGTATTCGTCCTCAATATTTCAAGAATTGGATTAAAGCTTTCTTCGGTGAGGGTGATAAGCAACCTTTGGTTAGATTTGGAACTGAGAGATTATTAATCATTCAAGGTTCTATTCAATTAAAGGATGCGATCAAACACGCACTTAATGATGACTTTGATTACGATTTTGTAATGATTTCCAACTCTACCTTATACATCATGAATAAAATCTATGATGAGATGGGAAGTACAGTTGATGCTTATGGCTGTGAGCCTTGGGAATTATATCAGGTATTTGGTGTTGGTTGTCTATTGAAAGACGAAGGGCATATGGATTTTCATGCGAACTATCGCTTAGATTTATTTGTCCATGTTCCTTTATCTATCACTTTAAGTGGTACATTCAGTTCAGACAATGTCTTTATTAAGAAGATGCAGCAATTACAGCATCCTATTAATAGTAGAGCGCCTTCAGTTGCACCTAATAAATTTAGAGCAGTTAAGGCAATCCGCTATAGCATTGATTCTAAGCGTCCACTGAAGTATAAGTTAAGAGGTCGCACTGAGTACAATCATACTGAGCTTGAGAATAGTATCTTAAAAGATAAACGTGCTAGACGTTCTTATCTTGAACTAATCCAGTCTACTTTTGAAAAAGAGTATCTTTACGTTCGAGAAAATAAAGAACAGAAAGTATTAATTCTCTGCGGTCTGATTGAGATGGCGGAAGTGATTATTCAGCATCTAAGTGATACATATCCTGAACTGGATATTTCAAGATATGTAGGTGGAGATGATTTCATTGCTGCGTGTGGTAGTGAGGTCATTGTTACAACTGTAATGTCTGGTAAGGCGGCAATTGACATACCAAACTTAATCGTTGCAATTAATACTGTAAATGTAGGTTCCAAGGAAACTAATTTACAAGCTCTCGGGCGTTTGAGGGAGCTAAAACATTATCCGAACATTAGACCGACTTTTGTCTATCTATATACAGACGATATTCCATCGCCATCTTTTTATCATCAGAACAAACTAAAGTTGTTTGCATCGAGAGTATTCTCGCATGTATCCATTGATTCTAACATTACGCTCTAGTTAGACTAGAGCTTTGGAGTTTTAAATGAACATTGATAATTTCCAAGTCATTCCTTACTTACACATTGAAAGTGGCGAAGCCTATACGCTAATATGCGTAACCAATGGCACAGCTCAATCTAAACCAGGTGAAGAAAATAAATGGCCTATGCAAGCAGTTTATCGTAAAGTATCAACTGGCGAAATTTTCTCCAGAGATGTTAATCAATTCATGGAGAAGTTTACGATGAATTTCTCTGACTTAGAGAAACAAATCAATTTAGACTTAGATGAACTTGAGAAAATAGGGGCTTTATCGCCTAGCTTCTTTCGTCGAAAGATTATTTTTTCCATACGAGCTTTTGCTAAAAACCTTTGGACATTGTTCCCCATGCTGTCCGATGAAGTAAAAATTAAAGCTGTTCGTAGTTTAACTCTAGGTGAATTTTTCGATAAAATTGATAGAAATCAATTTGAAGAAATTTTTGGCACTGAACTGACAGTCAGGGCTGAGATGTTTAGTAATCACTTTAATAGCATTGAAGATGGGAAGACAGTTAGTTTTAACCCAGGTGAAGACGAAATTCTACTAATCATTGTCGGGGTGGTGCAGGCTTATATCGCCTATTTACTAGCTGTTACTCAGAACGTTGAGGTTAGCGATGAAGCTGAAGAACAAAAACATTTAGCCAATTTAGATGAAATGGTTAAAGACCTTAATCACGACATTGAATGGCTATGTAGCATTGACGTGCGAGTAGCTAAACCTGATTTAAGTATTCGTAAAATTAATTTTGTTAATAGTAAAGAAGCTGCGACCGTAGTTGAGCTTCTTCCAAATTAATTCACTTATACATTATTTAACAGCAATTACTTGCATAAACATTTAAACTTGGAGATTTTAAAAAGATGGCAACTGCAATTAAATCAATCCGTAAAGACTTGCGCAATAGTGAGATGGTAACAGCGACTTCTAAGATACTTAAAGTATTAAAGGAGGAACTAACTACCATTAGCTTGGTTGTTGACGGTAAGCGAATAGTGCTCGATGCTGAAAATGATAGTATTTCAGTTAAAGAAGCATCGCCTGATTTAAGTTCATTAGTTGCAGGGCATGTTGTGCAGACTGTTCAGCGTTTGTATGACGAATTGAAAGAAAAGATGTTTCTTTCAGTATAAGCGACACATTTGGTAGGGGACAATGTCCCCTACCATTATTTTTTTGTTCACTTGGAGATTTAGACATGCAGATACATCGTCAATTGCCACTACCAAATCTAAAAGCAATCAATGCGCACGTAAGACTGGCAGGAATCCGCCTTAATGAAGAAAGACGGGAATGGGAAGCAAAGTTAAAAGCGAAGATTGAAGTGATTAAGAAGTTACCCGATCATGAATTGGATACTTTCATTGATTTAACTCGAATGCGATTAAATGCCATGCACGATGGTACACCTCCATTTAACATCGACTCCTATAGACAATATGAGTTCGCTTTAGAGGAACGTGTCAATCGCCGGAATAGGGATTGTAAAAATGAAATATGATCAACTCATATTGGAAGCTGATGGAAAATTAAATCCCGATGTACCGCGTGCGGTGTCGCGCGAATTAATTGCAATTCAAAATGCCATTAATGTTGAATTATCAAAATTAAAAAATGACAGTCTTATCATCGAAGTACGGCTTGATTGGCATCATGATATTACTCGAGGACTTTGGCTACCGTTATTAGGTTTTACATGGTCTGCTAAAAACAATCCATCTGATCAAGCTTCTGGGAAGATGCAGCTAGATATTAGAGGGACCGAGGAGCTATTAAGCAACCAAAGCAATGTCATTGCGAGTCGCATTCGAGTTAGCGCATTGGCTATTGCAGGGCTAACTAAATCTTTTGATAATGATTTAAGACTAGATGATCCTGAAGCAACTATCAATGACAATGGTGAATATGGCGATGGGTTCTTCTTCAATGATGTCGATCTTGATCATCCCGATATTAATATCGCTACTAAACCATTTAATGAACGTATGCATGAAATTAAAGCATACTTACAGAAAACGGTAAGTGAGTCAGTTCGTGCAGAGCTGTATTGGGATTGGCATTGTACTCGTAAATGTTATTATCCGCGAGTATCACTTAAATATGGCGGTAGTGAATTCAATGTACTTGCTTTTGATTTGGATTATTCTTATCGTATCTTAAAGGGTAAAGATTTAGAAATTATTCAAGGTTTATTAGCTAATGCCTTAAAGTCAATAGAGGCTATTAAGAGTTAACAAAAAAAAAAGAGGAGCACTAAGCTCCTCTTTTTTTTTTAATGTCTATTGAAAGGATGTAGACCATTACCTAAATTAGGCAAACCTAGTGAGTTAGCCTTTTGTTCAGCACGAATGCGTTCACGTTCAGCAGCATCACGTCTCTCTTTCAATAATTTACGTTGACGATCTAAAAGGTCTTCCATAAAGAAAGTTGGCAATTGTAGGAATTGATTAAGATCGTATCCGTAGGCTTCTTTTATTTCATTAGCCATAAACTGATCTAACCTTAACTTCATTCTACTATTGGTTCGATAATCTTCCTTAGGAGTTGAACCTAATAGTCTACCGATTGAATCCTCTGCCCCTAAAGTGAAATCCATGTAAATGCTGAGATAACGTTCTAGAAAGATTAATTTACGACTATATAAATCAACCTTATAGAAGCTAGGATGTTCTTCGATAAATTTCACCATAGCTTCTATACGCATCATTGGCGTTTCCATTGCACCAGTTGACGGATTGTATTGCGCAAAAGCATAATCTGTCAGGGCTGGTACTCTACGTCTATCTCCATGGTATTGACCTAGATATCCTGTAGTTTCGTCTCCTGACGTTTCGCTAACTTCAGGGACAGTAGGGTGAAAAAAAGGTTCATCGCATCCACAGGTACAATCTTAGGATGTTTCTTTTCTTCTTCAGTTAATACCACATCCGCTTCACAGTTTGGACATGGGGTCTTTGGAACACCAACCGTAGTAATTGTAGCCGCTTCAATATGGTCGCGTACACCTTGAGCAACTGCAACGAGCAATTCATCCAAAGCTGATAGATCACTTAAAGACGCTAACAATGATTCGCGGTCTTTGATGGTGGATTCGCTGCCGTCTGGATTACGCACTGTGATGGAATTAATGAAATGTCCATATTGGCGCAATGTAGTTAAACGTGCACGATCGTCAATTTCACGGCGACGAATAAATGGCTCGACGTCGTTACCCAATAGAGCATCAACCATTGAAGCGATACCATCAATCCATCCACGTCCATCTTCGATATATTCACGTAGAGTTGGTGTACGGAAATCAATGCGGATTAACTTATCATCGCTTTCAACGTATTTACTGACAACTACAGGACCTTCTTCTTGATATTTCTTAACATCAGAAACTTTTAGACGAAGTTCTGGATTGCCGATTTGTACTTTTTGATATTCAGTCAATCTACTGTTATCATGGAAAGCCATATAACGTAAATTAAGATTGAAACGATCAACGTGTTGACACGCTTCGTAATCTTTAGTACATGGCACTTCAATCGGATAACCTTTAGGGAAAATTGATTGTGCTTGACCTAGAGCTAGCGCTTGAATATCTGTCACCAGGATCAAATCCAATAACTGATCAGGTCGGTCAACTTTAACATTGGTTTCAACTAAGTTGCTCAAAATCATATTAACTACATGATCAACTAAGTATACAGCAGTTGCAGAAAGTGAAGCTCCGCCAGTAGAACGACCAATTTCTTCTTTTTCAGATAGAACAGTAGTTTCCAAAGAAGAAAGTTCTGTATCAGCAATAGCTCGCAAAGTGATATAAAAGCCAGAAGCCATTAATGGCACTTCACGATCTTCACCTAAAGATAATACATGTCGGATATGGCTGATTGAACGACTACCTGAAATGAAGTGACCATTCACTGGACTTTCCAATGAACGAGAATAAACTCGCTGACCACCAACTTCCATGTATTGACGTAAGTTGGTATCTTCGTTCTGTAGAGATTTTTCAAAAAGACCTTTATCAATACGCATTTTCTGCGCACCGCGAATTGCATAAACCCAACGCTTACCTTCTTCACCTAAAGTAGGATCGGTATTTTTCAGATTATTAATACCGGCTGCAATTTCAGAATTGGTAGCACGAAATAAATGCATTGGAAATTCAGGGTCTTTAGTGCCAGAATAGGGCTCCAAAGGAGTTTGATTAATCAATACGTTCTGACTAATGAAATCTCCATTGTCCTTTTTAGCGGGAGCAGGTGCTATTTGACCTTGCTCAGCTATGGCTTCTAACGCTTCTGCACTAATCTGACCTTGACTTTCTTCAGGTGTTTCCGGATTGTTTGTGTTAGACATATAAGTTCCTAGGCTGGCTGTGGGTTAGTTGGCGCTTGGCGCTGTTTGACGGCAATTGTAATTTGCTCAAAGTCCAATGCTGGTTGAGCCGTGATAGCTTGGAAACCATCCATCCAGTTACGGTAAGATGATGCAATGCCTACAAAGGTGAAAAGATCGCCACCACAAATCTCATCGTAGACAATACCTTTAATGGGTGCTTTGGTAACAGGATCAAGATGCTGGGTGCGAATTTGATCCAGTTCTTTTTTTAAACGTTTAGCATCCACTTCAATGTTTTTAAGAATCCGCGTGAGATGTTTCTCTTCATCTGGAGTAACTTGACCTTTAAATTGGCGAAATGTTTGAGGGTAGATCATTAGTTCACCAAACATATTTGTGCATTCGCTATACATCTGCTCCAAGTTTTCCCAACGGTTAGTTGTCGGGACTCGTTGCTGCAGATCACTTAGGCTCATAGGAGCCACATTAACTGTCATTTTATAATTCCTTTGATTATGCTATGAAATAATCGCCTATATCAAGGCGCATTACAATTATTTATTACAGGGTAGGTATCTATGCTAGAAGAACTAAGAAGTTGGCTAGAGAGCTTTGTTCCTCTCGAGCAAGTTGACCTTTTTCTAACCTCATTTGAAAACTTTCGCGATATAAACGATTTAAGTGCCGAAACAGAGTTTTCTTTACTCTGGGAGGAGCATGATCGTATCTATAGTGGCGAGATGATAGATTCGTTGAAGACCATTCTATATGTCGGTGCTGTAAAAATACTACGCTCTCATGGTATTTTCTTTACAGAAGAAACTTCATTGGTTTTATTGAATAAAGCAATTGAGGCAATACTCTGGCTGAACAATACAGATGATCATGATGACATCACTAGAATTTTTTCAGAAGACATCTCAGACAATGCAAAGTTTGCGGAACTCTGCCAATTTGTTAACAATGATTCATTAGAACTCTGGCAGGACAGTATCGTTAATGTTAGCTCATTGTTCTGTGAAAAGGTTCTTATTGATCATACTGAGACTCGAGTAATCAATGACGAAAGTAGCGATTACGATATTAGTGCTTTAACAAGATACGATGTTAAATTCCAAAATAGAATGTATCGCAGAGCCCTGGAGCTAGGCGCTAATCCTGGCGTTATAGACCCAGTAACTTTAGTGGAAATGTATAGAGCTGAATTAGGTCAGTGGTGTCCATTCGATCCTCGTGAAGCGGCAATTGATTTGGCTGGCTTGGTTTTATTTAGCGACCTTGAACAGAAAAATTTAGCTAAGCAATCTGGCCTATTGGCTGAAAGAATTTTCTCCGACATTAGTTTTCTGCAAGCGATTAAATCCCAACTAGCTCAGGTATTTGGCGAGATAAAAATCTATGGATAAATTTGATTATTTCGTAGCCGCTTTAAAAAAAGGCTGCGCTGGAAGACCTCATTGGATGGCTTCAGTTTTCTCCTCAATGGAACATGAAGTCTACGACCCAGGTAAGCATAAACTTCCACCAAAAGATGCTCTAAACTTAATTAGAGAAAATAGTAAAGTATATCCTTATAGAATCTTCCGTGTAGCGCAGGATTCTAAAGAAAGATGTTTTATCAACTATGGTAATGAAGATGATAATCCTTTAATTGAAAGCATAGGTGAAATTGAAAAAATGAAACCTATGTTAAGTTTCACCGATAAGATTATCATTGATGAAGCAATTATACCTACTGCCAAAGCTAAGATAGAAACCTGTTATGGTAATCTCTTAGTTAATTGGTTGCTTTTATTTATCCCTTTTGGAACTAAGATTGATTTTCTAACTGGAAAGTTAGATGGTGGTATGCTTGATAAGATTGTTAATTCCAAATACTCCATTGAGAAGAAACCTGCGGGGGAGAGAGATAATAGTTTTATCTATGTTGATGAATATTTAATTTATCAAAAGAATGCTGCTTATTTAGATAACTGGGCAAGTTTCTCAACAGCCTCAGTGAGTCTAAAAGGTTTGACTCCTAATCCTGAAGTTGCCAAGTTCTTTAAAGAAAAATTAAAAGAAAAAGGTGATAAGTTAACTGTAACTGATTTAGCGATTATTGAGGAAGAGGCGGCTAAATTAGACAAAGCTACTTTTAAAGGAACTGAGGACGGTAACTTCCTAACCAGTAAGAATATCAACGTTGGTCGAAAGAAAATGTTTTACATCTATGGACTTGAAGAAGGGTTTGGTCTATCAACCATTGTCCAAGCTCCACTGAGTGAAGGTGTTAAGGCAGAAGATTTACCTGACTATTCAAATGCGTTACGTGCAGCATCGCATAACCGCGGGGCACAGACTGCTTTAGGTGGTGTTGGGGTTAAACGTGCTAACCAGATATTCCAAAGCATCAGGATTGACTCAGAAGACTGTGGTGATAAAGAGGGCTATAGTTACATTGCAACGGACGTCAGGGACTTAGACGGTACTTATGTTTTCATGAAAGATGGTATACGTTTAATTACACCTGACGAAGCAGAACAGCTACTTGGTCGTGAAATTAAAATCCGTAGCCCTATGAGATGTAAACAAGGTACTCCACACTACTGTGCAATGTGCGTAGGTAAAGATGTAGCGATGCTTCCTCATGGCGTACATAATACCATTGCAGCAATTAACTCACGTGAAATGTTAATCTTCATGAAAGCAATGCATGGACGCTCACTTAGTACAAGTGAATATGATTTGAAACGTTCTTTTTATTAGAAATTTATTAAAGGTAAACTACCATGGCTGGACAAAATGAGCAGGTCGATACTGCTTTAGATGAAGTGATTGCCCGTTTCGGAATCGCTGTAAAGAATGATGTATTGGAAGTAAAGAAGTTAGTCGACAAATTTGTGGCTATTCCTTTTAATACTCGGAAAGTTTCCCATGAAGAAATTGCTGCTTCTTTCAATTTATTGAAAAATATTTATAGTACCACACTAAGTTCTCCTAGCGGTAGTAGTGCAGCGTCAATTAATTATCTAATTCGTCGCATCGCTCTAGAACGTAATGGTGCTTTTAATATTATTCGTGTCAACATGACGCCATTAGTTGAAGCTGGTGGTAATCATAGTGCTGTGAATTATGTTGCCGATATGAATCAGCTATTCGGTTCTTTGGTAGCTGTTAGTACGGCTGGTCAGTTACGTGGTATTGTACGTGTGGAAAAAATTTTAGAATCGGTGCGCGCGCCAGAGCAGCGTGAAGCGATTGCTAATTATATCTCTTTGATTGATTTATAATGGAAAAAAAGAGGAGCATTAGCTCCTCTTTTTTTTTCTCTATCTTTAAACTTTTTTTCAATTATAAATTATAAAAATGACTTATCTATGTCTATATTGGAGATTTAAAATGTTAAATGAATTAATAATGATTGTGGACACGGCGCTACCTCAATTAGTAACTAATAAATTCGTAAGAGTTTATGTCCGTAAACTTGGCGATAGCCATATTACAGATATAGACATTGCTGCTGACAAAGATGATAATCTATATATCGTTAGAATGGGTGAGCAAACTGGGGTGGTAACTGCAGGTATAATCTTAATGAAAATGCAGGATGGTTATAGCTACTATAGAAATAGTTTGGCTATAGCTAAAAAGAGTATAGGTTTATGAAGGGTATTGGTGACGAGAAACTACGTTCTCTAATTAATGAGGGATTTAACGAGAAATACATTCGTAGTATTTTAAAGTTTAAACCCTCCCCAGATAATCCTGAGGTCGATATGAATGCGGAGATTAGAGATAGATTAGGTATTAACTATAAACCAGTGACTATGACCAATCATGGTTTATCTGTTATTCCTAAACGTAGAGGATTCTAAAAAAACTTCTATGTGCATTATTTGAACCATACCTTTTCTAACCAATTAGTGAGTATTAAGAATGGATGTTAATTATACACCTGAAACCGATCCGCGGGATGGTAAAGCTCTTCGTCTAGTGGAAATAACATCGAAGGCACAGATGGAATTTGAACGCGACATTGGAATGCGAGTGAGTAGCTTTTCTTTAAATGAAGATAAGTCTGCTTTTATTGCCTACTATTTACCATCAGTTAAAGCAGCGGTTGGTGTAAGCTTTGACTTAGAGCTAAACGTACTCTTTGAGAAATACAAAGAAGAGATCGAAGAAATACTGGAGGGGTAAACCCTCCGCGTTCTATTCCTTTAGGATACAATAACAATGAATTTGCGACCAGATATAAATTTAGCTATAGACGTCATCCGCCAACATCTCAATATCTTTGATGTCATGCAGACGTTACGTTTAGAAGACTCAAGAATGAAACTCACGATTGAGGGAGATACAAAACGCATCTACGAAAAGAAATTAGGTGGGAAAGTAGATAAGTTCATTGTTATTCTCAGCAATGAGGAAATTAAAGCTTGGTTAGATGCTCCATTGGGCATCTATATCAGCATGTCTACCGTTGACCTGCCAGGGGCTTTAACACTAATTAACCTTGATCACTGTAAGCTCTACATTAAGAATCGTGTACTTGCAGACTATGGTCAGCACATTAACCTTTGGAACATTCACATTAGCGAAGTCAATAAACGTGCAACTGTATTTCTAAGTTCACATGTAACTGATGCTGAAGGGAATGTGAATAGTAAACTCACACACGGATTCCGAAATGAACTAGATCGAATTCAGCGATACATGCAGCTAGCAATAGTGTGTGATCGTCAAACGAAGCTTGGAGATTTTAAAAATGTCTGGACAGAGAAAGAACTTGCGGTGTTCTATAAATAACGATCCGAAACTCTTCACTCGAGATTTGTTCCGTGATATGCCACGCAAAGATATCGTCATCCTGAATCCAAATGCTCCTGATTTACAGGGGAGATATGATTTAAGGAAGCGATATAGTTTAAGCGACGAAGTCGTTGATATAGATGAGAAAACCATGGAGGGACTAATAGATATTATGCCGAGTTTATACGTCCATCGTTTCATTACGGAAATAGATGGCCATGGCCCAACGTTAACTATGCAACTCATGAAGTCTCGTGGCAAAACAGAACTGACTGACATGGGGTGGGATTTCAACCCTGTACCTTTTGTAGACGATCCTAAACCAACCAACAACTCTTAATCCATATCGGAGATTCAAAATGCTTTTCGTATTATTACAGTTTTTATTCAACATCGGCTCTGCCCCAATGCTTTTCCTAGGTATCGGTAAAAAGCGTTTAGCATCAGCCTGTTTGCAAATCGACATTGATCATGGCGACCACCCTGCGATTAATCAGGAGCGTTTCAAAGCTTTAGTTCACGAGTGGAAGAAACAAACACTTCCAGAAAACTTCGCAGATGTTCCATATACTGAGCAAGTCGAACTGTTAAGTGAGATAGCGGTACAGCTTCAAGCTAAAACGGGATTAGCAGTTGCAGTAAATGCTTATTCCTTTCATCCAATGATTCCGGTCATTCCAGAGGAAGTTTGGAGTGCCGAAGACATTGCTGTCAGCATTGAAGACTTTGCTGCGTCTATCCCGGCTCCAGATGCATCTATAGTAACCACTTCGCCGGAAGACAAAGGTAAGCTAGTGGACGTCTTCAAAGAATCACGGGACGCTTCTTCGGCACTTGATTACCAGCCGATTGAGATGAATCGTGATGAATATACGAATCGTCGAGAACAGTTATTATCAAGCGCTGAGGATATGAGTTCTCCAGAGTACATCAAGCGCAACAATGAAGAGCGTCGCATTAAGTACAACAAAGGTAGGGATTTACTTGAAGCTGGATTACTTACTTGCGAAGATCGTCAAGACATGGAAGCTTTGATGAAGAAAGTTGGGGAAGTTAGTGATGGAATCTTCGATACTTTCGCTTTGGAATATGATCGTGATCGCATCGTTAAGATCGTTGAACCATTTAGCGATGATAACGTTGATAATCTTAACGATTTCCTAAGCGAGGTCAAGCGTACGATTACAGACAAGGTTCCAAATGCATCGGAGGAACTTGATGATTTCTCTTTTACAACCGGTGTCTGTGCTTGCATGGCAGTTTATGATGATTATAAACATTCAGTAATTCCAATGCACCTTTGGGTGAAGAGTCATTAAACCTTAATTAGAAAAAAAAAGAGAGTCCCTAGGGACTCTCTTTTTTTTTTGATAGCTCTATACAGATAACCAACAAGTAGGTGTTTTAGCTTGTTTGTATACCAGGGTAGTTTGGACTTCGTCGATATTAGGTTCTTTAACAATGTTTTTAATACGCCAAGTAAATTTCTGAAAAGCTTCCATCACTTCAATGCTTAGTTTATTCTCCACGTTAGGAATTTCTAACCAGGGGCAATTAACACCTTGGTCATGGTTTAAAATAGCATGAATGATTAAATTATTTCCAGTAGGTGGCATTTCCCAATGGATTGTTAAAATTGAATTAATAAGATTGCGATGCATTTGACCAATGAAAGCTTCGGTATACATTGCTGCTTTTTTAGCGGACATCTCTGCTGGAATTATAACTTCCAATATTCTTTCTTTATTTACCATGTTGTAAAATCCTGATCATAGCCTAGCGGCGGAGTTATATCTTTTCTTGAACGTATAATGATTGGCCTAAAGTATTCCATTACTCTTTGGGTTTCAAACCAATCTTTTAATTCCCTAGTATAAGTGAAAGATAATTCTAGAATATCCGAATAAGCTCGTTTACCTAGTAACACTTGACATACGAGTCGGATTGCTGCTTTATACTCATTTATTTTTGTTAATTCATTATCCAGTAATTCCTCAATGGTTAATGTAACTTCCATTGGAGCTGGGATTTTATCAAAGAAGAAATAGATGCTAACATTGTTATCTTTGTTAGGTGCTGGTACATTATTGATAATCTTTTCTAGTTCTTCTTCTGGAATATCACGTAGAATTAAATCCAATAATTCCAAATGGCTCGTGCGATAAAATAAAGGATCGTTTTTTGAATGGTTCATAAATGAACTCCTAAGTTACATATTGGACTTTAATAGTTCATTTATGAACTTCTATGATTACAATTAATTTCAGTTACATATTACAAAGGTGATATAATTATTCAATTTAATTCTGGAGAAACTCATGAATAATAAACTTATCGGATCAGTATTGATCATTCTAGGGTCGATGGGATTATTCCTTATCGGTTTAGAATATTTTAAAGTAACCGGCTTAGACGCTATCAAAGCGTCAGGTTGGTACATGATAGTGACTACGGTTGCTATCACCTCATTAAGCCAAATGAACTTAGTTTCTGGAGAAACAAAATGACTTCAACAAACGTAATTGAATTAACTAGTAACTTAGCTGAACAGTTTGAGCAAGCTCTTAATGAGCGAGCTCGATCTTTAACTGATCAGAAATGTCGTCGAAAGACTCTTGAGGAGATTCAGGAGGAAAATAGAAAAGCAGAAGAAGAACTTTTAAGTTTCTTCTCTGCTTAATAAGAAGAGAGGAAGGATTCTCTCTTTCTTTTTTTTTTTGCTTTCGCTAGTTACGCTTTAAAACGAATCCCTTTCTGCTCAATCATATCCTCAGGGCCCATGTAGAATGGATCGCCTAAATTTGAGAAGGTATAAGGTTCGACCTTGATGCCTGAATCGGGATCAATTTCAGCGAGTTTCTTCACTGCACATTCAATCCAAATATTAATCTTCTTCTCATGAAAAGTTTTCCCACCTAGGATAATCCGATGGTAATTCGTACGTTCAGGAAAACGTTTGACCAGATCAGTAAGATTGTCGTATGCTTTTCGAACAACGCGCTCAACAACCTTGTCGCCAGGCTTGAAATCAATATAATCACTGATCGCACGCTCTGCTAAAGTACGCATTCGTAGAGATGACATTGTACTCATAATTACTCCGAAGAAGTGCAGTTGTCCGATTTACCATAAGTACAAGTAGGTTCACTTATGGGAAATGTTCATTGATTAATTTAACCAAGACATCGCCATGACAAGCTTGAGGTTTGCAGAAACAGCCTAAACGCTTTCCTTTCAAAGCTCTTAGTTCCGATAATGGAATTTCGCCACTATCCAGTTTAGCACGGATGTAAGGTTCGTAGAGCTTAATACATTCATCGCGATCCCCATCGACCCCAACTACAAAGGGATTCTGCCAGATACTGGTTTCACCTTTTCTGGGACGTCCAATATAAACATCAAACTCCTGTTTATAAAGATTAACTACTCTGGTTTCAAATAAGGAAGTTAGGACATATCGTTTAATATCCTCTACCGTCTCTTCGATTCCAAATCCCATATTGAAAATAGGAATTTGATTATTTCTAGCAATCTTCAAAGCAATTCCTGTACCACCTTGATCTTGACCATTCTCAGTCCAGCAGACTACAAATCTAACTTTATTGTCAAGATTAGGACCTAATAAGATCATTGCATTTCGAGTATGAAGTTTCTTAACTCCCTCACTACAACCTTCCCAGTTACCATGTACAGAAGAAGCAATCTCACGAGCTTCAGTTGGATGTTCAAAGAACTGATGTGAGGTATTCCGATAGTTAGCCCAAGGGAGCATTATTTCACTTTCAACTGCTCCCTCTTCGAATGCGCTATCGGCTCCCTCCGCTCCACCAGAGCGTAGAATTAGATTTTGGGTACTGAGCCACACCGCAAGCTCTTTCATCGCTGTAATCGCTTCTGGTGGCGAATTACGAGCACCTATACCAGCATAGAAGATAGATTCATTAGAAAATTCAAAAGTAACTACCTTAAACCGATCATCTAGGTAAGGTTCGATCACTTTCTTTACATCTTTCCAATTTAATTCACCTGCTCCGCAACCTGGTCTAGGAATAAGGATTGTTTTAAATTCAGGATTAGCATCAGCAAATCTTCTTAATGCTCGAGCTGAACTTTCAATGATATTAATATCGGCTTTAGCTAGATAACCAGGAACCTTATCACCTAAGCTAAATTTACTCTTTGCATGAGTTACGATATTATTCCCATCATTGATTACTTCATCCGTCTTTACTGGAAAGGATAGATAGAGTTTTCCATCATCGCATTGTTTTAGAATATTGACCGAATTCCCAAACTCTCTGATTTTAGCTCCTAGAATAAAATCTATTCCAGGTTCCTTATCTCTAAGTTCTTTTGCACATCCGCGTCCCATAACAGCTTTACCCTTTTCAGAGACATAGCCATTCGTGGTGATACAGATTACATCACAGTCAATTTTAAATAAATCACCACGAACTTCTTTCATGAGTTACATTTCCGTAATATGTTTAATTGCTAGTCATGTATTATCTTTTCTCTTTGTTGAGAATTTCTTTTAGATAATTCATTAACTGTTCAGCTTGGGGATAGGATATTGCAATAGGTTTCTGATATTTACCATTTGCGATTGACTAATGCAAATTTTCTCACCATCAACCGCATGGACAAAAATTCCACCTAAGGAACTATCGCCTACCTTACCGCTAGGAATCTCTAGATAGCTCATTTTACATTTCCTCTGTTAGCAAACTCTAAAAGCAAAGCTGCTAATTCTTCA
>Ga0075465_10000076_pt1 | contig 17413 bp, 2 predicted proteins | sample DEB19_08_DNA_6_FD_71484 | JGI IMG/M metagenome (GOLD analysis project Ga0075465, IMG submission 71484) | Aqueous microbial communities from the Delaware River and Bay under freshwater to marine salinity gradient to study organic matter... | ecosystem: Environmental > Aquatic > Marine > Coastal ...
TTCTTTGAACGGCAAGGTTTTTATTTTGGGGGATGCCTCTCTCAACAGTGGATTGTATGTAAAAGCGAAGACCAGGTTAGGTGGCGATTTGTCACTCAATGGCAACTTTGCGATGTATGGAGGCGATGCGTCTTTGAACGGGCGACTCCTTGTCTCAGGGGATGCCTCTCTGAACGGCGGACTCTATGTGTTGGCAAAGACCCGTCTCGGAGGCGATTTGTCTCTCAATGGCAACTTTGCTATGTATGGTGGCGATGCTTCTCTAAACGGCAAGGTTTTTATTTTGGGGGATGCCTCTCTCAACAGTGGATTGTATGTAAAAGCGAAGACCAGGTTAGGTGGCGATTTGTCTCTCAATGGCAACTTTGCTATGTATGGAGGCGATGCGTCTTTGAACGGACGGCTGCTTGTTTCCGGTGATGCCTCTTTGAACGGCGGACTCTATGTCTTGGCAAAGACTCGTCTTGGTGGCGATTTGTCACTTAACGGAAACTTTGCGATGTATGGAGGTGATGCTTCCTTGAACGGACGGCTGCTTGTCTCAGGGGATGCCTCTTTGAACAGTGGACTCTATGTGTTGGCAAAGACTCGTCTTGGAGGCGATTTGTCTCTCAATGGAAACTTTGCGATGTATGGAGGCGATGCTTCTTTGAACGGCAAGGTTTTTATTTTGGGGGATGCCTCTTTGAACAGTGGATTATATGTCTTGGCAAAGACTCGTCTTGGTGGCGATTTGTCCCTCAACGGCAACTTTGCGATGTATGGAGGTGATGCTTCTCTAAACGGACGACTGCTTGTCTCAGGGGATGCCTCTTTGAACAGTGGGCTCTATGTCTTGGCAAAGACTCGTCTCGGTGGCGATTTGTCTCTCAATGGCAACTTTGCGATGTATGGAGGCGATGCTTCTTTGAATGGACGACTGCTTGTTTCTGGGGATGCCTCTTTGAACAGTGGACTCTATGTGTTGGCAAAGACTCGTCTCGGTGGCGATGTGTCCCTCAATGGAAACCTGTTTATCTATGGAGGCGATGCTTCCTTGAACGGACGGCTGCTTGTCTCAGGGGACGCTTCTTTGAACGGCGGGTTATTTGTTAAAGGGGATGCCTCTATGAATAGTCGTTTGTTTGTTGGCGGTGACGTCTCTATGAACGGAAATCTATATGTTAGTCGTGACCTTTCATTGAACGGAAATCTATATGTTAGTCGTGACCTTTCATTGAACGGAAATATGTTTATAACCTCTGGTAAAAAGGTCGGCATTGGCAAGATTTCGGGCGATAACTATTCTCTGGATGTTTCGGGGAATGTGAACATTTCCAATGGGTCCCTCTATATCAACAACAATTTGTTCAGCAGTGGTGGCGCTTCTTTGTCTGGCAATGTCCAAGTTGGTTCAAACAATGGGCTTGTCACCGTAGATAAGGCCCCTTTCTTGTACGACCCCGCTATGACAATCTTTTACGACTTTGATACTGCATCAGTAGACACAAATATTTTTAAATTGAGAAACTTGGCGACTGGTATTTTTGATGGGTCTTTTAGTACGAATCTAACTACTATGGCAAGTGGCCAAAAGTTTGGGACTGCGTGTTTATCTACAAATGTTATCAGTCAGCTTGACCAAAATATTTTTATTAGTCCATTTACAATTGGGTCATCTTTTTCAATATCTCTATGGATTAAAAAGAATGGAAATCCTGTAGATACATCAGAATACATATTTGATTTTGCGGATTCAAACGGGACTAGCTCATATAATAATACAATCGCACTCGCAATAAATACAAGCGGTAATTTATTACCGATTTTGACAAATACTGCTTCTCCGGGTACCAATGTTTTATCGGTAACAACTATTAATGTGACAAATAATGAGTGGACCCATATAGTTTGGAGAGTTGCTTCATCTGTATCTACTATTTATATAAATGGTGTTTTATTAAATACTCAGGCATTTTCTGGAACAATCAAACCGGATCCTCGTCCAAATAATTACATTTCAAACGCAAATTCAACTAATTCAACACAAGACTATCGGGGTCTTATGGACAACTTCCGGTTTTACAGTGGGAAAACCCTCTCTTATGCCGAGATTTATCAGCTCTATACGAGCCAGACGTACAATTTGGACGTGAGTGGCGGTATTTTGGCCAATGGGGCGTCCGTTATTTTTGAAGCGGTCGGCACTGTTGCTACGAGTGGACAAAACGCAGGAAGAAAAGGAACGCTTACGCTTCTTCACGGCGACGCCGCTGGCGCGTCCTCTATTGTGTTCCCTTCCGTAAATAGTTTTGGCAGTGATTATGCTTACATTGAATACGACGAGAATATCCCCTATGCTGGACAAACCACAACTAAATCTGGACTGTTAACAATTGGTATTGAGAGTGACGTATCTTTTTCAAATATAGACCGAATCTCGTTATGGGCTTCCAATGGGTCCGGCAGAGTGGGAATCAATAACAAGTTCCCCGGTTATAATTTGGACGTGAGCGGGACCGTGAATGCCACCAGTTATAATGCGACATCTGATTACCGTGTGAAAGCCAATGTGATGGCACTGGATGCGTCTTTCAATGTGGATGTGTTGAAGCCGGTCACTTATATGAATACTCGGCACGGACGGAAAGATGTCGGGTTTATTGCTCACGAAGTCCAGGAGCATTATCCGTTCTTGGTGAATGGAGAAAAGGACGCTGAGCAAATGCAGTCGCTCAATTACATTGGGTTGATTGGCATCTTGACCAAGGAAATTCAGGAGTTGAAACGGCGGTTGGCCGAGATGGAGGTCCGGGTTGAAAAATCGGTTCGCTCGGTAGAATACAACATTCACTCGGTTGATGACCACGTTCGGTCGGTAGAAGACCACGTGAGGTTGGTAGAGACCACGATTGAGGCTCGCTTGGTAATTTGTGAAACCGATGTCGTCTTGAATAAATCTGCCATCAAGGACATTGGAGATAGGTTTCAATCTTAGGGCATTTGAAGCCCTCTCTCACTTCTGCCAAAAACCGTTTGATAAAAAACTGTATATGTTTGTTATCAAAAATATGTGTCCTCTAGGAATTGTCTAAGCCTCCTGAAGGAGGGAGGCAATTTCAAACCTCCTGAAGGAGGGAGGCGACTTAAAGCCTCCTGAAGGAGGGAGGCGACTTCAAACCTCCTGAAGCAGGGAGGCGACTTAAAGCCTCCTGAAGGAGGGAGGCGACTTCAAACCTCCTGAAGCAGGGAGGCAATTTCAAGCCTCCTGAAGCAGGGAGGCGACTTAAAGCCTCCTGAAGGAGGGAGGCGACTTCAAACCTCCTGAAGCAGGGAGGCAATTTCAAGCCTCCTGAAGGAGGGAGGCGACTTAAAGCCTCCTGAAGGAGGGAGGCGACTTAAAGCCTCCTGAAGGAGGGAGGCGACTTCAAACCTCCTGAAGCAGGGAGGCAATTTCAAGCCTCATTCCCTCCTCCCTTCGGGTCCTGTAGCGAAGGCTTAGACTTGGGTCGTCCCGCTCCGCTTTTAGTCACCACGCTTACACTTATCCCTTCGGACCCGTAGGCTTAGACTTTGGTCGTTACACTTCCAAGTTGAACACCAGCGTCGTATCATCCGCCAAGTCACTATCATAGTACCGCGGTGAATTGATAGTTACCTTGTCCCGATTGTTCAATGTGATTGCACTCGCAATCGGCGTTGTGCCCACCTTGGGATTCGTGCCAATTCCATATCCTTCGCTGAACATCGTGTTGTTCGGGGCTTCGTACCACGTCGTGCCGTCATTACTATACGCGATGGTATTTCTTATTGTGTTTTGTCCCGTCGCTATCCACCGCACATCATTCCACGCGACTCCATTGCCTTGTACAGAAAAGGTGGCTGTACCCAGACCCGTCCATGTGATTCCGCCATCTGTGCTCGTCGCGATGGAATTGCCGCCTTGTCCCACCGCCACGGTGGTCTGGCCATTCCAGAACGCTCCTTTGGCCCGCGTTGAGAACGGCTGGTTAGATGCGTTAGTCCAACCTGATTGTCCCGATTTTACCGTAGTATATCTCACGTGGTTGCCGGTGGATGATTCGCCCAGTGCTAGCCACTGATTGGTGGTCCATTGGACATCGCGCACCTCTATATCAATAATAGAGGGTCCAAGACCAGTCCACACGAGACCATCTGTACTATAAGCCAGCGTATTGGTTGCGCCGCGACCGCCCACCATCCACGTCGTGTCATTCCACTGAACACAGAGACCCGAGGCGTCTATGACCGCGGTTCCGAGTCCGGTCCATGTGAGACCATCCGTACTGGTCGCAATCGTATTGCCGCCCTCTCCGACTGCAGTCCATCGCGTTCCATTCCACGCCACGCGATTCGCCGCCTGTGAGAAAATCGTTTTGCCGAGGCCGACCCACGCTTGGCCGTCCATACTATATGCCAGCGTATTGGTGGTTCCTTGGCCACACGCTATCCACATTCGCCCATTCCACGCCGCGTGTTTCGCGACCGTATCAAAAATCCCGTTCCCAAGTGAATGGTAGAAAATCCCGTCTTTTGAAAACGCCATCGTGTTGTTGCCACTGGCGTCGCGACCGCACGCAATGGTCGGCTGATAAATCGTCAGTGTGCCTACATGCGGTTGGGTCCAAACAATTTGTTTGCCCGTGACTGCCCCGCCTTGGTCGGTCCACATGATGCCATCATAACTGACGCGAATGCTGTTGGTCGGGTTGCTCGTTTTCACTACGAATCGCATTCCGTCCCACGTCGCCCCATAATGGTGCCAGTTCTGATTGGTGCCGCCCACCGGCGACCACGTGGTGCCGTCGGACGAACAGAGGATGGCCGCCGTCGCCGTGCTATTTGGATAGGTTGCGAGAATCATCGTATTGTTGGTGTCGGCGGTGGCGATGGCCTCTACATTGCCATAGGAGCCCAAGTTGCGCACATTCCAGCTGACTCCGTCTTGACTGACCGCGATTTGCGTGTCGGCCGTGGTATTCACAGCGGCGATGAAATAGGCACCCATCCATTTTACGGGACCGCCTCCCACCAGAGTGGTTGCCAAGGTCCATGAGACTCCATTATCACTATAAAGGATTTGCGTGGAGGAGGTTGCGACGGCCCAGCGACCGAGCGTGGGGCTCCAATCCATTCCGGTGACGGTGGTGCCGCCAGTGATAAAAGCCGTCGCCACCGCTTTCCAGTTGTATCCATCATAACTGAGAAGGAGCTGGTTGCCGCCCATGAGCCAGTGTTCGCCGTTCCATTCTATGCCCGAGGCATCCATATTGGCCGTCGGTATCGGGAAGGCATTGACCAGGTCGTATCCAATATAGGTTTGGGCGCCCGTGGTACAGAACACCGCGTATTTGCCGTTGTAGCCGACTGCGCCAATGTCTTGGTTCAACATTTGGAACCACGTCGCGCCGCCATCAAAGGAGGCGTTGCCTCCACAGATAAGGGTGTTTTGCGTGAATCGGATGCTGTGTTGTTGTCTGGATGTTGCCAGAATTGCGGTACAAGAGGAGAGCGTGGGTTGAGCGCTGGTCTTCCAATTCACGCCGTCATTACTATAGAGGATTTGGCCACCAGCGCTGGTTGTTCCCGCAATAATGAACTTGCCCATTGACCAATAGACACGGTGATTCGCTGTTGCGGAAGTATTGGGGAGAAGTGTGACGCCGAGCCCGGTCCATGTTGCGCCGAAATCGTCACTGTATGCGATGGTGTGTGTGGCGCCATTGCCCACCGCCACGGTGCGCCCGCCATTGTATGCGAGTCCCGTGACACGCGTGTTGATGGGACACGATGCCGAGGTTGTCCACGTGGTGGCATCGTCTCTTGTGGAAAAGGCGATGACTCCGGCACCGGCCGCCGTGTTGCCGCCGATAATCCACTGACTCCCATTCCACATAATGGCATAGATATTGGCTGCGAAACTGGAAACACTGATTCCGGTCCATCCAGAGGTGCCGGTGACACTTCGGGCCAAGTCATTCGTGGCGGATGCCGCTGATGCTGCCAACCAATATTGGCCGTTCCATTCAATGGCTGTACCGCTCACAACCTGAGAATTACCCCCGAACATTGCGTTGCCGAGCCCGGTCCAGTGGATGCCGTCGTAACTATACGCGAGAGTATTTCCACTAGGAACATTGGGTTGTGTTCCCGCGGCGACAAAGAGAGATGAGCCACGAGGGCCGTATCCCGCGCTGCGGATTGCCGTCGTGTTTGTTAGAGCTGTGTTGCCAGCACCGTGCCACGTGGTTCCATCTTCACTATATGCGAGCGAATCAGTATTATTGGTGCCGCCTGATACAAAGATGGTCCCGTTGTATTCAAGCGAGTTTATCTGAGTTAGAGGAATCGCTGTGGTGGTGGTGAGCCAATGGATGCCATTTGCGCTATATGCGAGAGCATTTCCGCCGACCCAGAATCGGTGTTGGCTGTTCTTGCCAATCGTGTAATTTGTGGTCATCGTCGTGTATCCATTGGTGCGCGCTGAATAGGCAGTGTTTTTGTCGGTGACATAGCAGCGCGTCGTCGTGGTACGTGAGAACAAATTGTTTGTGGGGGCGTGGCGGTCGCTCACTTCATAGGTGCTTACGGGGAATGAGACCAAGTCGGTGGTGAAGACGATATGGGGACCTTGGGGACCTGTGGGGCCGGTTGTGCCGGTTGTGCCTGTGTTTCCAGTGTTGCCTTGGGGGCCGGTGGGGCCTGTTGAGCCTGTATTGCCCGTAGGGCCTGTGTCTCCTGTATTGCCCGTTGTGCCTTGGGGACCTTGAGGACCCGTTGGGCCTGTTGGTCCAGTGTCACCAGTAGGTCCAGTGTCGCCAGTTGGGCCTTGCGGGCCCGTTGTGCCCGTTGTGCCGGTGTCTCCTTGAGGACCTGTTTGACCTGTAGGGCCTGTGTTGCCGGTGGTACCTGTTTCACCTGTAGGACCTGTTTCACCCGGTTCTCCAATCGGTCCCGTGTCTCCAGTGGGTCCGGTTTGGCCAGTTCGCCCCGTTTGGCCTGTAGCGCCTGTGGGACCTGCCGGACCTTGGGGACCTGTGGCACCCGTTTGGCCGGTTTGGCCCGTTCGTCCGGTTTGGCCAGTTTGGCCCGTTTGGCCCGTGTCACCAGTTGTGCCCGTGCGGCCAGTGGGACCTGTCTGGCCGGTTGCGCCGGTTGCGCCGGTTTGGCCCGTTGTGCCTGTGGGTCCCGATGGACCTGTGCGACCCGTGGGGCCTGTGCGACCAGTGTCTCCGGTTGCGCCCGTGGGGGCTTGTCCTGTGGGACCTGTTTGTCCTGTTGTGCCGGTATTACCCGTGGTACCAGTTTGGCCCGTTTGGCCTCGGTCGCCCGTTATGCCAGTAAATCCCGTGGCGCCTGTTTGGCCGGTTTCGCCGGTTTCTCCAACGGGACCTTGAAGACCCGTAGGGCCATTGTCACCTGTGGGGCCAGTGGGGCCGGTGGGTCCGGTGGGGCCCGTATCACCGGTGGTTCCCGTGCTGCCAGTTGGACCTTGTTGTCCAGTGGGTCCTGTTGTGCCCGTGGCGCCTGTTGCGCCAGTGTCGCCGGTCGGACCCGTTTGACCCGTCTGGCCCGTTCTTCCTGTCTGACCGGTTGCGCCCGTTGCGCCAGTGTCGCCAGTTTGGCCGGTTGTGCCGGTTTGGCCCGTCCGACCTGTTTGGCCCGTGCCACCAGTTTGCCCAGTGTCTCCTGTTGTGCCCGTGGTGCCTGTTTGGCCTGTGCCGCCCGTCGCTCCGGTGGGGCCCGTTATGCCCGTGGCGCCCGTATTACCTGTCCAGCCCGTGTATCCTGTGCTGCCGGTGGCGCCTGTGGGCCCGGTGGTTCCCATTTGACCGGTGGGGCCCGTATATCCGCCTCCTCCGGGAGGGCCCGTAGGACCTTGGATACCAGTGTCTCCCGTAGGGCCCGTGTTGCCGGTGGGGCCGGTGATGCCAGTTGAACCGGTGCGTCCAGTGGGACCCGTTTGGCCAGTAGGACCTTGAGACCCTGTTTGGCCGGTTTGGCCAGTTCGGCCCGTTTGTCCGGTTGTGCCTGTATCTCCTGTGACACCTGTTTGGCCGGTTTGGCCGGTTTGGCCTGTACGACCGGTCGCGCCGGTTGTGCCTGTATCTCCCGTGGGACCTATAACGCCGGTGGGGCCGGTTCGCCCAGTTTGGCCAGTGGTGCCCGTTGCGCCCGTATCTCCTGTAGGACCCGTAATACTTAGACCGGTTGGACCAGTGCGACCAGTTGCGCCTGTTTGGCCTGTTTGGCCCGTATCTCCGGTTGCGCCTGTTGTGCCAGTTGTGCCCGTTGTGCCCGTGCGACCTTGGAAACCAAGTGGGCCGGTATCTCCGGTTGCGCCGGTTGAGCCAGTGGAGCCTGTTTGGCCTGTGCGACCTGTTGTGCCAGTAGGACCGGTTTGGCCCGTTTGGCCTGTTTGGCCTGTGGTGCCGGTTGCGCCAGTTGCGCCTGTTCGGCCGGTTGGGCCTGTATCTCCAGTAAATCCGATACCGGCCGGACCGGTTGCTCCCGTATTACCGGTCGGACCATCGCGACCCGTTGTGCCGGTTGCTCCGGTGAAACCTTGTTGGCCCGTGATGCCGGTGGCGCCGGTTGGACCCGTTTGGCCTGTTGTGCCCGTTGTGCCTGTGTCACCAGTTGTGCCTGTATTACCAGTTTGCCCGGTTGTACCTGTTGTGCCTGTATTACCAGTTTGACCTGTTGTGCCTGTTTGGCCTGTTTGGCCCGTTTGGCCTGTTGTGCCTGTTGCGCCTGTTGTGCCGGTTGAACCAGTTGGTCCTTGGGATCCGGTGGGACCCGTTTGGCCGGTTTGGCCGGTGGCGCCTGTTTGGCCCGTTTGGCCCGTTGCGCCCGTAGTGCCCGTAGATCCTTGAGAGCCGGTGGCGCCTGTTTGACCGGTGGTGCCCGTAGTGCCGGTAGAACCTTGTTGGCCGGTGTTACCGGTTGTGCCGGTTGCACCCGTTTGACCGGTAGTGCCAGTTGAACCTTGTTGTCCGGTTGCGCCTGTGGCGCCGGTTTGGCCCGTGTTGCCGGTTGTGCCTGTTGAACCCGTTTGACCGGTGTCTCCTGTAGAGCCTCTTGATCCTGTTTGGCCTGTTGCGCCGGTATTACCCGTTTGGCCGGTGTCTCCATTGGCGCCCGTGGAACCTGTTTGGCCTTGAGCGCCAGTTTGGCCGGTCGTGCCCGTTTGACCCGTTTGACCCGTTTGGCCTGTTTGGCCTTGGGGTCCCGTGGGGCCGGTTGTGCCGGTTTGGCCGGTTGTGCCTGTTTGGCCGGTTGCGCCTTGTGCGCCAGTTTGGCCTGTTGTGCCTGTTTGACCTGTGGGGCCTGTATTACCAGTTGAGCCGGTACTTCCAGTTGAACCCGTTGTACCGGTGCTACCCTGAGGGCCTGTATTACCTGTTTGGCCTGTTTGTCCGGTTGTGCCGGTAGAGCCTTGGGGGCCGGTTGGACCCGTTGAGCCTTGGAGACCTGTATTGCCGGTGTCTCCTTGTGCGCCTTGTAGTCCTTGAGCGCCAGTTGGACCCGTGTTTCCGGTTTGTCCCATTAGACCCGTTGAACCGGTTGCTCCTTGAGAACCAGTTGCGCCAGTTGAGCCTTGATTGCCGGTTTGGCCGGTTGTGCCTGTTGCGCCTGTGTCTCCAGTTGTGCCTTGATTGCCTTGACTCCCGGTATTACCTGTGTTGCCAGTTTGGCCGGTATTACCAGTTTGGCCAGTTGAGCCTTGGGACCCAGTTTGGCCGGTGTTGCCTGTGGCGCCCGTGGAACCTTGGGGTCCGGTGGGGCCAGTTGAGCCGGTGGAGCCCTGGGACCCTTGGGTGCCAGTTTGGCCAGTTTGGCCCGTTGAGCCAGTTTGGCCGGTTGAGCCGGTATTGCCTGTTTGGCCAGTATTACCAGTAGGACCTGTTGGACCGGTATTACCTGTGGCACCTGTGTCGCCCGTTTGACCTCGTTGTCCAGTATTACCTGTTTGGCCGGTTGCGCCTGTATTACCTGTTTGGCCGGTTGCGCCTTGGGGGCCCGTTGGACCGGTTTGGCCGGTTTGGCCTGTAGACCCTTTTTGTCCGGTTTGGCCAGTTTGGCCCGTGTTTCCTTGTTGTCCGGTCTGACCAGTAGAGCCGGTCTGACCAGTAGAGCCTTGAGACCCAGTTTGTCCTGTTGCGCCGGTATTACCGGTTGGGCCCGTGCGACCTGTGGCGCCATCATTGCCGTCGCGACCCGTTTGACCAGTCATTCCTTGTTGGCCAGTTTGGCCGGTATTACCAGTTTGGCCCGTAGGGCCAGTTTGTCCAGTTGTGCCTGTATTGCCTGTTGCGCCAGTTTGGCCAGTTGCGCCCGTTTGGCCGGTTGTGCCGGTGTTGCCTGTAGACCCGGTTTGGCCCGTAGGGCCGGTATTACCTGTTTGTCCTGTAGAGCCTGTATTACCAGTTTGGCCCGTTTGGCCTGTTTGGCCTGTTTGGCCTGTTTGGCCTGTTTGGCCTGTTTGGCCCGTCTGGCCTGTTTGGCCTGTATTACCGGTTGCGCCAGTTTGTCCGGTATTACCGGTTTGGCCTGTCGGGCCCGTTTGGCCGGTATGACCCGTTGGACCCGTGTTTCCTCGTTGTCCTGTAGAGCCCGTTTGGCCGGTAGAGCCCGTAGGTCCGGTAGAGCCTTGTTGGCCGGTTTGGCCCGTTTGGCCAGTTTGACCTTGAGACCCCGTCTGGCCGGTTTGCCCGGATGCGCCATCGCGACCTTCTCTGCCCGTTTGGCCTGTATAACCTTTTTCGCCGGTTTGGCCTGTTGCGCCGGTTGAGCCGGTTGAGCCGGTGTTGCCGGTGTTGCCAGTGTTTCCTGTTGCGCCTGTCTGGCCAGTATTACCTTTTTGTCCGGTTTGTCCTGTAGGACCTGTTGCGCCTGTGTCGCCGGTAGGTCCTTGGGAACCTTGTTGGCCTGTTGCGCCTGTTGCGCCTGTATTACCAGTTTGGCCCGTTTGGCCCGTTTGGCCTGTCTGGCCGGTATTGCCGGTTTGGCCGGTTTCTCCAGTGTTGCCGGTTTGGCCCGTGTTGCCTGTATTACCGGTTTGGCCCGTGTTGCCTGTATTACCCGTTTGGCCTGTGGCGCCGGTATTACCTTGTTGTCCTGTTGGGCCGGTTGCGCCGGTTTGGCCGGTTGTGCCTGTTTGGCCCGTTGCTCCTTGATTGCCCGTTTGGCCGGTGTTTCCAGTTTGGCCCGTTTGGCCCGTAGACCCTGTGGATCCAGTAGAACCATCTGAACCCGGTTGGCCAGTAGGGCCTGTTGGGCCTTGGATGCCTGTATTACCTGTCGCGCCTGTCGCGCCTGTTGCGCCGGTTTGGCCGGTTTGGCCGGTTGCGCCTGTTTGGCCGGTTGCGCCGGTTTGGCCTGTTGCGCCCGTTTGGCCTGTAGGGCCGGTATCACCAGTTAGACCATCTACACCGGATTTACCCGTGGGGCCTGTATTACCCGTGGGGCCTGTATTGCCTGTGGCGCCTGTCGTGCCTGTTGCGCCGGTTGTGCCTGTGTCGCCTTGTGGTCCGGTTTGGCCCGTAGGGCCGGTGTTGCCTTGTTTTCCTGTTTGGCCAGTTTGGCCTGTTTGGCCCGTGTTGCCCGTAGAGCCGGTTAAGCCGGTATTGCCTGTTTGGCCAGTATTACCAGTTGAGCCAGTTTGGCCCGTCTGACCGGTTGCGCCGGTGTTTCCTGTAGCGCCAGTTTGGCCGGTATTACCTGTCTGGCCGGTGTTTCCTTGGAGACCTGTTTGGCCCGTCGGGCCCGTGGTGCCTTGCTGACCCGTGGCACCTGTTTGGCCCGTTTGGCCGGTATTACCTGTTTGGCCTGTTGCACCTGTTGGACCCGTAGGGCCGGTATTACCCGTATTGCCCGTAGGGCCGGTGTTTCCGGTTTGGCCCGTAGAGCCTGTATTGCCGGTTGCGCCTGTTGAGCCGGTTGAGCCTGTATTACCAGTTGAGCCTGTGTTGCCTGTCGGACCAGTATTACCTTGCTGGCCAGTTTGGCCGGTTGCGCCTGTTTGGCCGGTGTCGCCTGTTTGGCCGGTTGCGCCCGTTTGGCCCGTCTGGCCAGTTTGGCCTGTATTGCCTGTTGCGCCTGTTGCGCCTGTTTGGCCGGTTTGGCCTGTATTACCGGTATTACCTGTATTACCCGTATTACCTGTTGCGCCTGTTTGGCCGGTTTGACCCGTGTTGCCTGTTGCGCCGGTTGCGCCGGTTTGGCCTGTATTACCTGTTGAGCCAGTTTGACCGGTTGCGCCCGTTTGACCCGTGGTGCCTTGGGGGCCCGTGTCACCTGTTGCGCCGGTATTACCAGTAGAACCATCAATACCTTGTCTGCCTGTGGGGCCGGTATTACCAGTGGCGCCAGTGTCGCCAGTGTCGCCGGTGCTGCCGGTGTCACCCGTTTGGCCTGTTTGGCCGGTAGAACCATCAATACCTTGTTTTCCCGTGGGACCTGTGGGACCCGTGGTGCCAGTATTACCAGTTGAACCTATGTTGCCAGTTTGGCCGGTTTGGCCGGTAGGGCCGGTATTACCGGTTTGGCCTGTTGTGCCTGTCGCACCAGTTTGGCCGGTTGTGCCGGTGGTGCCTGTTTGGCCTGTTGCGCCAGTGTCGCCTGTAGGGCCTGTTTGGCCTGTTGCGCCGGTTTGGCCTGTTGCGCCTGTTGGGCCGGTTTGGCCTGTGGTGCCGGTTTGGCCTGTTGCGCCTGTTTGGCCTGTTGCGCCTGTAGAGCCTGTTTGGCCCGTTTGGCCGGTAGATCCGGTTTGGCCTGTTTGGCCTGTTTGGCCGGTTTGGCCGGTTTGGCCCGTTTGACCCGTTTGGCCTGTTTGGCCCGTTTGTCCGGTATTACCTGTAGAGCCTGTTGGGCCTGTTTGGCCTGTTTGGCCTGTCTGGCCTGTTTGGCCGGTATTACCTGTTTGGCCTGTATTACCAGTAGGACCAGTTGCGCCGGTTGCGCCTGTTGTGCCTGTATTACCGGTTGCGCCTGTTTGGCCAGTAGAGCCTTGTTGTCCTGTAGGGCCCGTGTTACCCGTTTGACCTGTGGCGCCCTGTTGTCCTGTAGGCCCTGTTTGTCCAGTTTGTCCAGTTTGTCCGGTGTCTCCTTGTTGTCCTGTAGAGCCCGTATTGCCGGTATTACCGGTTTTGCCCGTGTTGCCAATTTGGCCTGTTTGGCCTGTTTGGCCTGTTTGGCCGGTATTACCTGTTTGGCCTGTATTACCAGTAGGGCCAGTTGTGCCTGTAGCGCCAGTTTGGCCTGTTGCGCCTGTTTGGCCGGTTGTGCCTGTAGAACCTTGTTGTCCAGTTGCGCCCGTTGCGCCCGTTTGGCCTGTTTGGCCTGTTGTGCCTGTTTGTCCGGTTTGGCCTGTATTACCTGTATTACCTGTTGCGCCTGTCGCACCAGTTTGGCCGGTTGTGCCGGTGGTGCCGGTTTGGCCTGTTGTGCCAGTGTTACCTTGTTGTCCTGTAGAGCCTGTTTGGCCGGTAGAGCCCGTTTGGCCTGTATTACCTGTTGTACCTGTTGTGCCAGTTGCGCCTGTTTGACCAGTATTACCAGTAGAGCCGGTTTGGCCTGTTGCGCCTGTATTACCAGTTGGGCCGGTATGACCAGTTTGGCCTGTTGCGCCGGTTGTGCCGGTTGCGCCGGTTGCGCCTGTCGAGCCTGTGGCGCCGGTATTACCTTGTTGTCCGGTGTCGCCAGTCGCGCCTGTTGCGCCTGTTGCGCCTGTTTGTCCTGTTTGGCCTGTTGCGCCTGTTGCGCCGGTTTGGCCTGTATTACCGGTTTGACCGGTTTGGCCCGTCTGGCCTGTAGAGCCTGTATGGCCTGTATGGCCCGTGTGGCCAGTTTGACCAGTTTGTCCTGTGGCGCCTGTAGAGCCTGTTGTGCCTGTGTCGCCGGTTTGGCCTGTTTGGCCAGTTTGGCCTGTATTACCAGTTTGGCCTGTTTTGCCCGTGTTGCCGGTGTCGCCGGTTTGGCCTGTTTGGCCTGTTGGACCGGTCGGGCCTGTAGGACCGGTTGGGCCGGTGTCGCCTGTTTGGCCTGTAGGACCTGTTTGGCCGGTTTGTCCTGTCTGGCCTGTTTGGCCTGTTGCGCCGGTTTGGCCTGTTGCGCCGGTTTGGCCTGTTGCGCCGGTTTGACCGGTTTGGCCTGTTGCGCCTGTTTGTCCGGTGTCTCCGGTTTGGCCTGTTGCGCCTGTTGCGCCTGTTTGACCGGTTGCTCCGGTTGCGCCAGTTTGGCCTGTTGGGCCCGTTGCGCCGGTTGCGCCTGTCGCGCCTGTATTACCAGTTGGACCCGTTTGACCCAATGGCCCCATTGCGCCCGTGATGCCTGTGGCGCCGGTTGGACCCGTTTGGCCAGTTTGGCCCGTGGCACCGGTTGTGCCCGTGCTGCCTTGGGGTCCCGTTGGGCCGGTGTTACCTGTTTGGCCAGTTCGCCCAGTGGGTCCAGTGGGACCATCAAATCCGGGCCGGCCTTCAGGACCCTGGTCTCCTTGGGGTCCAACCGATAGAACGGTAGTTGGAATCCTATTTTTTACATCATCCGAGAGGTTTGCCAGAGTAATCGTGTTCTCCGCAATCTTGGCCGCCGTAATCGCCCCGTCTTGGATTTTCGCCGCCGTGATTGCCGAATCCGCGATTAAATTGGCTGTGATGAAATTGGGCGCAAAATTGGCGGTGGTCAGCGTACCTAGTTGTAGGTTGTTTGCTGTGAATGAATTGATTGCGAGTTTGTCCGCCGTGATTGTCCCCAATTGGATGTGCGCATTCGTGATGGTGTTCAATGCGATTTTGCTTCCATCAATGGCGCCATCTTGGATTTTCTCCGTCGTGATGGCGTTGTCGGCGATTTTGATTGTGGTCACGGCATTGTTGGCGATGCTCTCGGTTACAACCGCTGAATCCACGATGTTTTGCGTATCTACGATGCCGCTGCGATTCATCTCAAACTTGATTTTCACCCATTTCGCCGTATATTCGTTGATGGTTGAGTTTCGCGGGGTTACCGCGGCAATCAAAATGTCGCCGTCGTTGAAATATGCTAGCCCGTTTCCACTAATATCGGCTGGCGTCCATTCTTGGTAAATTGTGAATGTGCGCGGAACCGAGGGTTGGAGTGCCTGGAACGAGATGTCTATGGTGGGGTCTATGATATTGAGACCAATCATCACCAAATATCCGCCGCTCGTATAGGAAGCGACGGGGTCTTCATAGAGGATGCCCGTGGATAAAATGGTCGCGGGGACACTGACGAAAACCGCGCGTATCACGGAAGCGAGACCGGGGATGCTGTCCGGATACGTGCCTAAGAACCGCAAATATTTGAACGGAATCAAGTTGGCATCAATTTGGCCTGCATTGCCGCGCGACGTTTGGATTGCCTCTACCGTATTTGTGCCGCCGGATGGGTCTTCGTGTGTATAGGCGACCCCGCCGGTGCTCACATTAAATGACATGCTCATCTCTTTTCCTGTTAGCTCATCGGTGATGATGATAGTATTGGGACTAATGTGGGATTCGCGGGCGTATATGTTATTAAACCTTCGGTCGGCCGAGCCCAAATCGTATATGTCGTGTTGTACCGGTACCATTGCGTTATTGGACACCTCTATGAGACCGAATCTGCCTGTGTTGAAATATCCCGCATTGAAGGTGGCGTTTTTTGTACCGATAGATAGATTTGGTTGCGATGGGATGATGGACTCATATACGATGGGGCCGATGACGCCGTCTTGGCCTTGGATACCCTGGGGTCCCGTGTGACCTGTGATACCTTGGCCGAAATCACCGAGCGATGGCGATGAGCCTGTGGGTCCGGTGGGTCCGGTATTGGATATCAAATTGGTCGTATTGGTGGTGGTGGAAGTAATACATTGTCCACTCGCCACCGCGAAACTCCGGGCTTTTTTCCTATCTAAATACCCGTTATAAGACATATATATTATGTATACACCTTTGAATAATTAAAACGACGCGTTTTATACCGGTGAAGATTTAAAACCGCACCCCGAAGGGGTGCTTTGTTTCAAATCGTTACCGATACCGCTCCTTTGAAGATTGAAAACGTGCCGTTTTAAATCTTCAATGGTGTAATTCTTTAAAGGCGCGGTATCGGTGAAGATTTTAAACCACACCCAGTAGGGGTGTGGTTTAAAATCGTTACCGATATAAATAATATGATTATTAGTTTCATATTATTCTGGTGCTAATTTATTTTGTTGCGCTTGTCGTTCGCTTCTTCCCGAAGGGACCCTTCGTTCGCTTCTTCCCGAAGGGACCCTTCGTTCGCTTCTTCGGGCTTTAATGGAGGGCCCTTAAGGGAGCAAGTGTGCCTCTATTTGTCCCTTGATTTTCCCTTTCCATTGGTAATTGTTATTTTTAATAATTGTCGCTGTCATTATTGCTGCAGAATATTTGTCCCATTCTCTGTAGTGCGTTAATAATTCTTTTGTAATGTCTTTCACCGTCTTGTTTTCATACGATTGCGCTTTCTGGATTTTCCGGATTCTGTATTCTGCAGCGCGTGGTATATCTATAATTTCCGCAAGTTCATCCAACTTCGTGTTGATTATTTTTTCCATTTCCTTTATGTCCATAATTGTAACGACAGTGTCGTGTGTTTTGTAGCGCTGGACCAAATAGGAAATGATGATTGTGTCTATGGGCCACGGCAAATAATCGGTGGAATAAACATAAAACGCATTACGGTAGTCTTCCTCTGTTTGGATTTTGTCGGGGAGCATGGTGATTCCATAATCAATGATAATGGGGAAAATTGTTTTTGTTTTGATAATTATGTTTCCCGGTTTCAAATCATAATGGCAGATTCCTTGTTTTTCCAGTTTGTTCAGCGATATTAATAGTTTTTTGTAGACCTCTATTACGAACTTGTATGAGCTGTCTATTTTCAAATACTTGGAATAATTGATTCCATCTACATAGAATGTTTTTGTTGATACGTATTTTTTTGAAGGATACGTATTCTCACGAATAAAATCGCATTTGTTGATTTCTGCGTCTTTGATTTCAGCTAAATCTATTTTACAACTGGTTATCACGGGTGAAAAATACCGTTTGTAATTCTTTATTTTTTTGATTTCGTTAGAAATGGTGATTTCATTTTGTAATTTGTCGTCGTCCAAGTGGATTTTTGTTAAATAGGCGACGTCGTCAATGCCTCCATCACAACTGGGGCCGGGGCGAAACAAACAGCCGTGTCCGCCTTGGTCAAATAATTTGATGGATTGTTGATTCATATATATTGTTTGTGGGTATAAATCGCGGGGCCGTTTGTCCGAGGACCTTTTGTCCGAGGACCTTTTGTCCGAGGACCTTTTGTCCGAGGACCTTTTGTCCGAGGACCTTTTGTCCGAGGACCTTTTGTCCGAGGACCTTTTGTCCGAGGACCT
>Ga0075465_10000089_pt1 | contig 16279 bp, 12 predicted proteins | sample DEB19_08_DNA_6_FD_71484 | JGI IMG/M metagenome (GOLD analysis project Ga0075465, IMG submission 71484) | Aqueous microbial communities from the Delaware River and Bay under freshwater to marine salinity gradient to study organic matter... | ecosystem: Environmental > Aquatic > Marine > Coastal ...
TTGCTACTTCTTTAGAAGAATCAATTTCAACTTTAGTTTTACTTGCATCCACCACTTCGATTTTAGCAGCGCTACGACCAGCAGCTAGGCCCGATTTAGCATCGGCTATTTTATTGAAATCTGTATTTAAGATAACTAATTTCTTACCGCCGGGTAATTCCCCGAAACTTAAAGATTCACCGCTCTGTGCTTCAGTTGCACCAGGGAACCTAGCTTTAGCCTCGCTATCGCTCTTGAAGCCGGAGCTATCACTAGCAGTGGTTACAATGCCTGCGATGATTTTATTAACAGCTGCCTGATCTTCTTTTTCGGTTAATGTTTCGAGTCCATTAACGATCTCGTCGCAGGCATCGCTATAACCTTTAGCCATTTTACCGCGCGTTAAGTCCGAAATCAAAGCTTTAACAGCATCAAGTGAACCAGTTAGTTGCTGTGCACTTGGAGCATTTTTACTGATGTGTAAGCCAGCTAATGGGATGCGGATTTTTTTCTCTTTAGCTGTACCAGTGGTGTTTTCAGCTTTCTTACGAATTGCTTCTGCACGCTTTTTCAAACGAGAAGCGCCATCAGCAATTTTCAAATACCATTTACGAACGAACGCAATTACTTTGTTCACGGCACGTTTGATTGCTTCCCAGATTTTCTTCAAAGTATCCATGATGCGGTTTTCAACAGAGGCAGTTGCGTTAATACGCTCACGGCTAGAGTTAAATGATTCAAGTGATGGCATTACATCACGAGAAGTTCCGCCGATGCGACCAATGACAACGTTAAGACCTAAGTCATAAGCAGCAGCTTCTTGAGTGGTCCAACCACCTTGTTTAGAGGCAGCCTGCGCAGCAGCAAGGAAAGATTCTAAAGCATCGGAAGTTTCAATTAACTCTTCGACGTCGTCAGAGCCTTCATCAACTACATCAGATTCTTCTGCTGCTTCGAGAATATCATTTTCAACGAGGTTTTCACCATCTAACTGCGCACCATCTTCATCGACAACTTGACCAACTTCTAAAGAGTCAGCCACACCGCCAGCGTTAGGTACATCAGATTCCAAAGACGCGTAGCGTCCCAATAAAGCTTGTTGTAAAGACATCAGATTACTCCAATTGGATTTAAATTATTTTCTTACGCGTTGTCCTTTTACCGGCGTCAGCGGGTTTGGATACCACCGAACATTATTGCCGTAGCAGTAATGAGATCATCTAAACCGCCCTCATGAGAACACCATAATGGAATTGGACTATTTGGCAAACCGGCAAGTTCTATTTCAACAATTGCTTTTCTAGTTGCATGTTGTTGCTCGGTGACTTGTAGTTTAGCCTCGAATTTTACAGCGCGCGCCCAATTAGCTAAAGTCATTACGCGACGACCCGTCTTAATGAAACGGATTGTATCAATGATAAAATCAAATTGCGTAGTTGAAATTTTGGCAGCCATGGCGTGGACGCGTGCCCACTGTAAAAAATCGCCATATGTATAGGCGCAAGCAATAGATGCTCGCTTGAAGAAATCGAATGTATAGACTTCACTTATTTTCGACTTACGTTCATTGTAAATATCAATAACTGAATCTAGACCTTCCAGGGTACTTGGGAAACGGTGAGCAGCTAAAGGCATCACCATATAACCAGAGGAAGTAATAACAATTGGATTAACGCTTAATCCATCCATCTTAGTCTCCTTGAAAAGAGAAAAGAAAGAAGTGGATTAAATCCACTTCTCTTCCATTTCTTTAATTGAATAATTGAGCTTTTCAACTCGACCTTGTGCCACTTCGATTTCTTGGCGGAGAATTGGATCGGCGCTATTCTGCTCCAATTGACGCAAATAAACTAAACGCATTTGAATTGCATCACGTTCAGCAATAGAGGATTTATAGCGAGCAGCTTGACGCTCTGCCATAAAACGACCTATGTGATAGAACAAGTTGATTTGCAGTGGGATTAAACCTAAACCTAAAGGATCAGTTTGAGCTCGTTCTAAATTCCCTTCTAGCATCGAGGCATTTTCTTCACCTACAATTACATTTGGGACTTCCGCTAAACGACGCTCTAGATCGGCACGCTTCATTGTGAGGATGCTGTAGGAACCTAAGAACATCGTTTTATTAATATTCAACCATTCGATTTCAGAACGTTGGATTTCAAACTTCTCATCCTTACCTTCGGCAACGTTGGTTTCCATTGTCAAAGTTACATTCAATAGACGACGAGCATACTGAGTTAAGAAGTTGATTTGATCAACAGCACGTAATAGGTTTACACCTAAAAGACTCACCGCATCTTTAGACCAAGTAGCTTCCGTTTTACCAGTTAAACGTTGGATAGAATTTAAATTTTCCATAAGCAGGGCTAAAGTGGTATTAATACCTGCAATGAAATTGCCTTTGTATTTGACTTTAAATTCTTTTTCAAAGAGTTTGTCAAATTGCTCAACCCATTTCGATTTAAACTTTCTAGTGCCAAAGAATTCAGCAGCGGTTTCATAACTCGGAATTACTGTTTCCGTAAGTTCCGAGTTTAATTTCGTAATCGCCTCTTCAAGCTCTGTACGCTTTAGTCGAGGCATTAACTCTTTTAAATAATCTTTAAGATTCATATCAACCTCTTAGTAACGGGGTGCTTGACCGAGCATGAGTAGACGAGTGATTTCCGCCACGTCCATGTTATTGCCTTTGTTAACGGTTTTAAGATCACGGGCACTTAAAGTGGTCGCTTGCTCAATGCCATTATAGTAAATTGTAATCATGTCGAAATCGGTATCGACTACTGCCATGATCATTAGGTAAGTATTATCAAAAATACGTGAACGGGTTTTGTAATCCGAAAGTTTACCTTTGATTTCACCTTCTAATGAACGCGCATCGGCTTTGCTGATTACAGCAATATTGGACGCAGTAGCCACCGATGGATTTAACGACAGCACGCCACTTAAACGGTTCTTATTGGCACGCTTTAAAATAGCTTGGTATTGACCCGATTTATCTTTCATCAACGTCTTACGATGTTCACGAATTAAATCTAAAGCAAAGACCCCATCTGAAATAAGTTTACGACGACCAGATTTAATGCCATAGAAACTTTCTTTTACCGAATTGTCTTTCGATGCATGACCTAAGATATTCAGCAATACATCTTGATCAATTAGTGTCACGAATAACCGAACTGATACTGGGATAGTTGCAGTTTGACCTTGATCTGAGATTTCTACATTGAACACTTTACCTACAGCTAAGTTAGTCGAAGCTGTAATTGCATCAATGGAGTTTCGATCAAAGTTTGCAGTAACTGCGTTATCTTCACCGTCACGGAATGATTCAAGAGATGGTTTTGCTTTTTCAATAGCTTCTAAACCAGGCAATTGATATGATTCAGTTGACAATCCAGACTCAATCCAAAGACCTCCAGCTTCAATGGGGTCACGATTTGGATTGACTTTATCTAAGATACGAATAACGTCAACTCGACCCACATTCACAGCAATGGCAATGGACTGCAAGTAAAATCCAGAGTAAATCGAAACTAGGGATTGCATCACGTCATTGATATTTGGATAAGTACCTAAGTCGCGACTAACTAACGTGATAGGTTCAGAACGTGTTGACTTGGTGTAGTCAACTAGAGATTTACTTTTAGTAGAACGAATTAAATCTGGAATTCGCCCCACTACTTGAAGTGGTGTCATCACCACACTGTCAATTAGTGACATAACTTAATCCTTTATTTGGAGTAGAATATGGCTGAAGAGTTTTATCGTCCGCCGATCTCTGATGAAGAACTCAGAAGAGAAATTGACCGCATGTCCTTGAAAGATGGCACTGGGTTTAGCAGCGCTGAAGCGGAAGCTTACGTGGACAATCTGTTGACCGCTATGGGCTTTGGACGCACCGATCAACGCATCGTGAACAATCTTCGGGCTTTCAACATAATACAGAATCAAACCAATCCCCAAGCGCAAACAGAAAACATGGGGTACGTGTTTTTTACGAGACCGTCGTTGAATTTATCATACGATAATATCGCTCCTGTCCGTAAATTGACTCCTTTGCTCACAATTGAAAAAGAAAGTATTTGGCGTTACGTCCGTGCAAGTCTAGATCATGTTAATTCCGTCTACAAAGGAGGTAATGGAGATTCTCCTTTTGTTGATCCATTAAATCCATTTATTCCCATTTTAACCAATACCATTGAGACGCTTGGTGGATGGCCTAATCCATCAGTGGATAGCTATACTTCTAAAGCTGGCAATTACAAAGAACAGTGGTCTATGGTGGATGGGAGTTATTTCCTTTACGGCTCTTATAATCTAAGTGCGAGTTTTAATAACCCTCCAGGTGATCCTGTTTCTAAGTTAATGAATACTTGGACAATGTATCAATCTTTGGTTTATGATGGAACTATTGCCGCTTATCCAGAGCCAAGAATACAACGCTACATAGATTATCAAACTAGAATTTATCGTTTTGTAATGGATCATAGCAAGACTAGAATTCTTAAATGGGCGAATTGCGGAGTAGCTTATCCTACGACTAATACTGATGCCGATTCAATGGACTTTGATCGTTCTAAGAACTACAATGAGAACATAGGTCGTATTGATCAAAATTTCCTCTGTAGTGGTGCTGAATATAACGATCCAATTACACTCTACGAATTCAATGCGGCAGTGGAGATTATGAATCCATCTATGCGTCCTAAATATAGACTTGGTGAAAACAGTCGCATGGTTAAATTGAAACAGAGTGAAAAAATGTACATGAATTTTCTAGCCTATCCATATATCAACTTACAAACTAATGAGTTGGAATGGTGGACGTTTAGACATATTCATGATAAAGTAACTGAAAGCTTAGGTGAGTACCGCTATGGGAACAACATTATTAAAGGATATACAGGATAGTAACGGACATCCTTCCGTTATAGTCGCTTTGGTAAGTGATCACATGGAAGATTTATCGGAAGGTAAATTGATTAATATTGATCCAAATAACACACTTGCAATCGTAACGGAAGCAATGGCTAGTTTAGGTGGCGGTATTTTATCAGCTACCACTGCCGAGTCTAGACGAATTTACAAAAGTGGTGCAAATACCTATTTGGATTTATATCGTCATATGTCCGATTACGATTATGAGAATCGGTTTAGTCGTCCTGTAAAAGATATTCCTTTCATTTTACTATTTGACTATCAAACATTATTAAATCGTGCTGTGGTAATTCCTAATTCCGGTGGACGTCGTAAGATTACAATTCCTAGACATAGTACAATTGAGGTTGCAGGATATTCTTTCACCAATGAATATCCAGTGGACATCTTTGTCTTACCACATGGGGCTATCACTGTACTTCATGATGGTAATGAAATCTCTTCCTTGAAAACCTTAAAGACTAACCGCATCGGATGGACTACAGTTCAAGATAGTGATGGAATGTATATCGCTATTAATATCCCAATGGATCAATTTGCCATAAACCGTAAGATTGTTTCACTTAGCTCACTGTCATCATTTAAGCAGGAATTTACTTACAATGATGAATACTATCACTGTAGAGCTTATATGCGCAGTAGTGAAAACGGGAATTGGACTGAGATTAAGACCACTCATCAAGATACAGTCTACGATCCAAAAACTCCAACTGTTTGTTTACGGGTATTGAATCAAACTGTAGTTGCAACGATTCCTCAAATCTATTTTAATAATTTAACAATCGGCACAGATATTCGTTTAGATTTCTATACGACTAAAGGACCGATGGATGTTGACTTGAGTAGATTTGATCCAACTCAGTATAAGCTAACATGGAAAGAAATTGACAGTCCGCAGGAATCTACTTATATCGCGCCGATTAAGGATTTCCAAAAACTGGCTATCTATTCAACAGCTAGAGCACAAGGAGGTTCTTTCGGTGCTACGTTTAACGAGCTACGTGAACGAGTAGTTGGTAGAAGCCGTAGCAATGAAGAACCAGTGCATGAGAAAAATCTTCCTGTGAAAACTGCGCTATTGGAATATGATATCGTCTTAAAGAAAGATATCATCACTAAGCGTACATTTGCCGCTACACGAGCTTTACCAGCTCCAGCTAGTGCAGATACCGTAACAGGTTTAGATTTAACCATGCAACCGCTATTAACGCGCTTAGCTGATCTCATTAGTTCTGACTCTGTAGTTCGAGTTAATAATCGAATCATGCTAAAGCCTGGAATGTTATTTCGCGTTAAAGATGGCATTCTAGATATCGTTGGCGATGAAGAGTTGGCTAGTTTAAAAAATCCAGCTGTTAATCCACCTGAACGTCTAATTCAACTGGTTAATAATGATCAATTTTTGTACAATCCATTTCATTATGTAATTGATGTAAATGGGGTAACGCCAACATGTAACGCTTACGTGATGGACAAACCTGCGATCAATTTTACAAACTTTGTACAAGATAACGATACAGCTGGGATTACACTGAGTTCAGTTGCTAAAGACATCTGGATGAAAAATGATGGTTCGGGCTATGTATTGGCTTTGCAACTTGATCCTAGCACTTTCCCTCAAGATGTTAGAGCTGATCAAATTGGTTTACAGCTAAGTCATCGTATTGCTGGTTCATCTAGACGTATTTATTATCAAGGTCATTTAACTAAAGCCAATAACGCTGATCAGATCATCGACCCTATTGATCCAGCAACTGGTAGACCTATTGATGATTTATGGATTTATTATTTCTTCATCAATACTAACATGGACGTGGATTCAGCCATGGCCATGTCTGCAAATGGCTTTGGTTCGGCTTTAGGTATCTTAGCAGATTTGGATTTAGTTTATTATACCGTCAATTATCGCAATCATGATTATCAGGCTAGTGTGATAGATAGCTTACTAGCCCCAAGAGAAACTTCGGGGTATAGCAATGCTAACGTCTATTCAGCTTTAACCCATGAGCGTTTAACGATTGAGTTTGGTAGACATCTAGAACATTTATGGACTAGGCTGCGTACAATTGACGATACTAGTGAATTTGAAACTTATACAGTCGATACTCCTTTACTATATCCAAACGACGTATATGAGTTAAATCCTGAAACTTTAACTTATAAACTTTATTACAACATGGTCGATTCGACTTATAGTCGGAATCTACTACATTCCAAGGGGGATGTACAGAGAGACTTAAATGGCGATCCCGTAATTGAACATCGTAAAGGAACTTATGTTCTAGATGAGGATGGCAATTATATTCCTATTGGTGGAGTATTGAATCCAATTCGGGAAATTGATTTGTTTCTGTTAGATGGAGCTTACTATTTTGCTAACGATGAAGCTACGATCAAGTATCGAGATGATTGCGTTAATCAATTAGTGACATGGATTACTGAAGAAGTGAATTTACTTGCAGAAAAGTTCTATGCTGGTACTGATCTATTATTTTACCCTAAACGAAACCTCGGTCAGGTTAAGGTAGTTGTAGGTAATCAGTTAGGTGCAAGTATTCCAGCTGAGCAGAATCTGAAAGTCACTTACTATGTTTCTAAGTCTGTGAATGATAATGCTGAATTGAAAGATAATATTGAGAAGCAGACAGCATCTGTAATTGACAAAGTCTTGCGAAATGTAACGATTAGTTTAACTGACGCTACTAAAGAACTTAGAATGGCATTCATTGACCATGTCATGCAAGTGAAGTTGGAAGGGTTGTTTAATGACGAATATGAGATTGTAACGATTTCAGATGAATCGGTTAGACCATCCATTGCTAAGAAATTAAAACTTACCAGAAGCCAAACTGTAATGGTCAGTAATGGCGTAGAAGTTACATTCGAAGTACATTCACGCATTTAAAGAAAAAAAAAAGAGGAGCACTAAGCTCCTCTTTTTTTTCTAATAATGGTCATCAAAGAAATCATGGTCTCGACTACCTGGCGGTTGGTTTAACACCCATAGGCAAATTGCTAGCAAAAATAAAACAAAGATTACGATGGTACCCACAGCCATTTTTTATTACCCCTTATTTTTTTGTTTACAGATTATAATAGGTTAAGTTAAGAAAAAAAAAAGAGAACCCTAAGGTTCTCTAATTTCCTTAGCTTGCCTCAGCTTCTTTCGCTATAGAAGCAATCTTTTTATTGTACCAGTCCACATGACCTTTCCAAATCTTTAACGTTTTACCGTAGACACCTAATTCAGCATCCAATAAAGAAAGAATTGTTTTATGCGCACCGACAATTTTAGAATAAGCAGTGAACTCATTCTTGAGAGAATCAATGTAAGATTTGACAGCTTCACGATTGTCCTTACTAGAACCGTCTGAACTATCTGTCTCAGCTGCGGCTGCATTAGCTTTCTCCAATTTATCCAAACGACTTTGGATTTTCTTGAATTCACTTTCTGCACGCCCATTGATTTCTTTAAGCTTCTCACCCATCTCACTTAAACGAGCATTAAATTTATCCACTTCCACTTGACGAATTTTTGTATCGTCAAGTTTCTCTTCCTTCTTCCCGCGGATATAATTCTCAATGATTTCAGCTTTACCTGGATTCATTGTAGCTTTATCAAGTTTTAAATCTTTAATGGAAAAACCATCTAGACCAAAATCTAACCCTGTGAAGTTATATTCAGTATTACTAGTTTTCCCTTCTTTGAGATGATCGATTTGCATAGCTGCATTATCAACTGCTTTATCGAGGGTAGCTGCACCTTTTTCCGCAGCAGAAGTCAAAGCCTGTAAAAGCTTATAGCCGTCACCACCCGTCACTGTCGAATGGATTAGTTCGGAATAAGATTTAGCATGTTCAATGACAAACACTTCTAAGCGGATTGTCATTAGCATCTTTTCACTGTCTTTGATATCGAACCAGTTAGAAGAACCTTTGAACTTATCAACAAAGTAAGTTTTGGCTTCTGTGCTAAGCTTACCTTGACGATCTGGCGATAAAGCTTCCACTCGTCCATTTGTACCCGAGATAGATGAAATTACCTGATCGTTGAGTTTGTTGATGACTTCAACTTTACCCTTAATGGATTTAGTAACATCACGAGAAGCTTGGAAGCGTTTAAAGCACCATTGAAGAATTTTAGCTAGGATGGCAATAGCTGCAACCCCAGCCACCATCTTCGCACCGCTCGCTAAGTTATTAGCATTCTCCAAAGAAGCTTGTGCATAATTCACCGACTCAAATGAAGTAAAGCGACCTAATGGCGTTTGATTGGTAATCAATCCAGGATGAATGGATTCTAAAGCTACAACATCGCTTCTTGAGATCATACCAGTTCTAGCAATACGATCTCTGATTTCATCAATGGAATCAATGTCATTGTGTAAATGCGATAACGATTCCGAAACTCCATCGCTATATTCTTCAAGTTCAACCTCCGACCAATTGGAGGGATCGACCTCTACTAAATCACGCAAGCTATTTACGTCAATGCCTTTTGGTAAAATTACATTACCAGGAATATGAATTTCACGCATGTGTAATTCGTCCTCGCTGCCTAAGCTACCATAAGTCGTAACAGTGGTATTAGGCAGTCTGCCAGTCTTATCTTCTAAAATGGACTCATTAGAAGCGCCTCGATCAACCTTATCTAACTTTTCAACTAGTTCAGCAATCGTACTATAACTCTTCGACAGATTAACAAAACCAACTGAGACTTTCTTCATCCCAATTGAGAAGTTACCGACTAGAGTTAAGATATTACCAATGATTTCACTCATCGCTTTGATAATGCCATTTGCGTAGTTAAGTGAATTCCATGAACTATCAGCTACGTTATCTAGCGTAGGTTTGCCAACTGAGTTCTTAATTTCCTCAATAGTTTTTGACAGTTCAATTATTCCACCATCGCTATTTTCAGATTTGTCAACCCAACTCTTCAAATCTTCAGCCTGATCAAGAAGCTTATCCAAACGCTCTAATTCTAAAATTACCTGATTGCGTTCGCCGCCAATTAACTTAGCTAAAACGTTCTTGGCAACTAATTGCGGAGCATCGAGTAATTCGAAGTTCGCTTTCATTTCAAGATTCATTGCTCTGGCTTCTTCTTTACTAATGATCGAAGCTTCTTTTTCTGGATAGACGCCTACGCTAGCATCGCCTATGCCATATCCATATCCTTTTAGAATATTGGAATATTTATCATTAAAGGCTTTGTAGTCGAACCGTTCTGTTTCAGAATGTTTGACAGCATAGACTAGTTTATCAATCTCATTGCGATATTCTGCAAAGTTTTGATAGTTGACTTCTAACAGCTTTGCAGCTTTCTCCAAACTGCTACTTGGATTAAAACCACTAGCGGATAAGAACCGCATTCTACACCAACTAACTTTCTCGGCAGTGAAGATCACAGAGTTAAGAGTTTTATAAATATCTAAACCCTGCTTGAAATGCTCTTTGATATCATCATAGGTTGCATTACCACCAATCATTGCAAGATAAGTATCTGCAATTTTGATAACGGTCTTTACCGATGAGTGTAGCTGTTCTGGTGTTAGATCGGGAGATTGCTTTTTGATGGCATCCTGGAGTTGTCTATAGACAGGATTCTTCTCAGCTTCATCTGCATTTTCAGCAGAGCGGATCGCCTCAGAAGCTTCGGGAGTCAATTTATCAATTGTCTCACTTAAATTTCTTAAACGCTCTTTGGCTTCAGATAGTTTATCAGATGCCTCGTTAAAGCGCTTCTCCGCCTCGCTAAGGCGGTTTTTAGATGCTGCCCCTGCGCTACTACCTCCGGAACCTTTACCGCCCTCAGAACCGAGGAGATGATCAATTAGAGCTAGTAATGCCATAACTACTGCGACTGCTAATCCTAGTCCAGCATACTGCTTTAATTTTTCAAGTCCCTCTAATGAGGCTTCACGTCCCAGTAGTCGAGGTGAGAACTTGAAAATTTGATTAGGTTGATATTTCTGAGCAAGGTCTCTCACCAGTTTGTAATCTTCAGTGGAAGCGGAATTCTCTAAAATGCGAATTCCAACTTCCTCAAGTTTACTGATGTCATTCGCCTGCTCTTCCGAAAACTCTGCAAAGTTCATATTGGGCTCTAGCTGAACGCCGAACTCCGCAAGGTTTTGTTCAGAACTATTAGAATCCATCCCTAACTCCTCACGGGCGATTTAAAGTCAACTGTGCGCATTCCACTAGCTGTTCAACATCGCTATTGAAATCAGCTCGAGCTAAAGCTAGCTGAGCTAGGTCTTTAACCCGTGACGGAAGAATATCATCAGACCAAACCATGATTCGATCCATGATGTTAGAGAAAACTTTTGGCGAATAAACCATGTTGTAACGGAATGTATAATACATTCGGGTAACGTCAATGATTAACCCTACATCAAGAGGATACATCTCGTTGAGTTTTGATACGGTGCTGTTCACAACTGAAACATGATTAGCGTCGTAATGAGCGTCAGGGCCATGTGTTACTTCCTGACTTGGGAGCGGTAAACTAATCGCAATTGCACGTCCAATTGCGATTGCAATTACTCGCTTACGATCATTCGGGGAGATGCTGCCCATTAATGCGTCGATATTGCGCACCAATTGCGGCAGGTTGGCGTTTTCTAAGTGCATGGCTAGGTATCCTTTACTTTTGGTTTAATGTTGCATCAGCGCGAATTTAGAAGCAGATAGGAATAATGCATTGCTAGAGAATTCTTCAATGGCTTTGGCTAGCTTCTCTTGCTTGACAGCTGCATTGCCATCGCTACGGCAATATTCCCAGAATAACTGGAATAGTGTACGCTTGTCATCAACATTTGCTAGAATGCTTTTTGCAATTTCAATATCTTCAACCAATTGCTTACGACGTTCTTCTGGTAACTTGCGGTCTTTAATCTCGGCTGTAAGCGTTGAGATGATGAACTGAATTCGCTGTTCTGGATCGTCATACGATTTCATTAGAGGATTTGTACAGATGACGTAAACTAGCAATGGGATAACAGCACCCATCCATAATCCTAAGATGAATAGGGTAAGTTTACCGATTTCAAATAAAACATGTAACATGCGGTTACGGTAAGAGCTATGTCCATATTTACGATAAATCTTATCTAGCGCAGAAGCTAGGTTTACTCCTGCCCCATGCTTTACTGCAAACTGATCGGCAATCTGTTCACATGAGCGCAGTTCATAGAAATTGAATCCAGTTTCAAATCTAGCTTTTTCAACTAGCGAGGTTAACATTACGGTTTGAATGCCGTTAGATTCTTTATCGGAAGTGATTTTGGCTAAAGCTTCCTTGTTTGGTAATTCAATACCTAGAGTCTTTTCCGCTTCTTTGAGGATAAAAACACGCTCGCCATAGTCGGCAGCTTTCACAATCCGTCTAGCGGTCAGAGAAACCATCAAGTTTGAAATCACAGTATTGCCTAGGTGTAGGAAGTACGTGAACAGATGACCTAGCTCATGTAGGATTACCGCAGCGACCTCATCGGAGGTCATAAAACTATCTTTCAACCAATCTAGAGACATGACTAGTTGACACTTCACTTCGCTGAACCAACCTGAAACTTTACCGGTCTGAGTATTTACCGTACCCTTAGGGGAAGCATCCTTGAAAGCGATAGCGCTAGTTCCAATATCGTTATTCATGTATTTACGGAAATCGCTTTGAATGAATGGGTGATTACGATCTACGTTAGGTAGAATAACGTAAGCTCCAATCCCTGATTCTTTGCGAATATTGAAATCTACGTTTAATCCAGTCTGTAGACGGATGTTTTCCATGATACCTGATTCTTTAATCGTAGCCGAGGTATAACGTCCATCGTTACGGAGAAACTCTACGTTCTCCGTTAGAAGTTTGAAGAAGTCGCCGCTTTGCATCGCAATGGATTCTAGCGATACCTGTGATTTACCAATCATAGCTCTCCCCTGATATTGGTTATTAAATTCTTAAAGCCGGTATAGGCATGTTCATAGAATTGACTAAGTCTTGAGTTTAAGAAAAAAAAAAAGGCTGATGAGCGGGGAACTCATCAGCCTTTGGCATTAAGTGGATATTTTCAACAATTACTGTTACAGGAGTTGGTGTTGTCAATATCCAAAAAGATTTAAACTCAGCGTGACCATTGAACGCTGCCGGATCTGTTTAATTCCCTAATGCCTAAGTTAACAGAGTCAAAGCCCAATCAAAAACTTTGCTCCATTTAATATTCGATACAGTAAAAAAAAAAATAAGGTGCTAAGTTCCAGACGCCCGATAAGTCGGTCAAGCGGCTTTCCCTTAACACCTCGTCACAATGACTTGGAGAAATGTTCATGAACGAGACGGATTACGTTCACATAGAATATAGGGGTCTATGTTTACGCTATAGGAAATCGGCGGCGGCGCGGCGGGGGGTCGGGGGGTCTCTTTAAAAGATCGACTTACCCTCCCCTACGGTACGTGGATTTCCTAAATTCTTTATTCTGTAGTTTTCTTTCATCAACTAGATTTTCCTATTCTCAATTCTCCTAATCAACTAGGTTTTTTCAGTTCTGATTTTTATCCTAATTTCCATACTCAAAAACTCTCTTTTTTCACTCATTTTTAACCCTTTCAAAAATTGATCAAAAAATGATCAATCATAAATTTAAATAAATTATAATAAATAAAAAATAATAAGTTTAATATAGTATGTAAATAGTAACTGTCGGAGTGATGATTGATGGGGGTAAGGGGGTGTATGATTGTGAGTGGAAGGTTTCCAAAGGAAGGAGAGAGAAAGAAAGAGGGGGAGAGGGGGAAGAAAGAAGAGAACCCATCGCACTGATCATTTTTTGATCAGCTGAATTACTACACTTTTCCACTAATTTTTTTCTATAAAAACACTATCCGATAGCATCCGAAATCTGTAGTTTTTAACAGACTTCACTTATCCAATAGACCTGTATTATTTCGAGTTATAAAAATGGAAACGCAGTTAAATCATCCAACTGGTTTTGAAGTCGTTAGATCAGTTTATTGCTTAGCCGAAGATAAGAAATCAGATTTACTAGTTGTAAAAGGAAATGACTGGAAATCTGATGGAAGTATTAAACCTACCATCAAGTTCATTGAAAACTATAAACGTCCATTCTACGTGACTAAGCAAGGATTGCGAAAACACAATGATAAACGTGAATGGGAGGAAAAGGCTAACCTAATTAAACATACCTGCCCTCAACACGAATTAGCTTATCGCGTAGCATTAGCCCTAGGGAAGATGCCAGGTACTGATTATCGCTTACTAGCCGATTCCCCTTATCTTTATCATGCTGACATTTCAACCTCAGCTCTACTCAAAGATCAGGTGTCTAGAAAATATCCAGATTGCAAATCCCCTTTCAGAACCGTAGCTACTCTAGATATCGAGGCTACGACAGATACACGTGAAGTTTTGATCGTTACAGTCTTTTATCAGGACAAATCCTATCTTTGGGTCAATCAGGATTGGTTAAAGCGAAAGGATAGTCGAGTCATTGACGATATTCACGATGAATGGAATAAACGTTTAGGTCATTTACTTAAACGTCCCACTGAGCTAATAGTAAAATTAGTACCAGGAGCTTCACAGTGTATTATTCATGCGATGAATAAGCTCCATGAATTAATTCCAGACTTTGTCTCTATCTGGAACATGGACTATGATATTCCAACCATGATGGCTCAATTAGATCGGGATGGACATCTCAAAGCTGAAATTATGTCTGATCCTAAAGTGCCTAATAAATACAAGTTCTTTAAATACATCAAAGGTAAGGGCGTTAAGGTCAAAGCTGGTAAAGAGCAACCAATCCATCCAGCCGACCAATGGCATAAGCCTATATTCCCTGCAGGATGGTTTCCTGTGGACTCTATGGGCGTTTATAGAACGATTCGTTTAGCATCGGGTATGGAACCTAACTACACCTTAGACGGAGTCCTAGAGCGCAATCTAGGACTATCTAAACTGAAGATGGAAAATACAGAGCATCTAGATGGAGCTAAATGGCATAATTACATGCAAGATCAAGAACAGATCGTATATTGCGCATACGCTTCATGGGATGGAATCTCATTAGCTTACTTAGATGAGGAAACCAAAGACCTATCAGTTTCATTCCCAATCCTCTGTGATGCCTCTGATTTTGAGAACTTCAAATCTAACCCAACCAAAATCATTGATGACATGCATCTCTACGTCGATCAGCGAGGTTATGCGATGGCCACCAAACCTAGGGTGGTAGAGGATGAATTAGATAAATTGGTTACAACGCTTGATGGGTAAACTTAATGTTTCTGTTATTCAAGCTTTTCAAAATAAGACAGAACTATCTGCCCCCTGAGGATGAGAGTCCTCTTGAATAAGATATCTAATTGCGGGGAACTAGGCTTAGAGCCTCACTAACCAAGCAGGAATCGAAAGTGAACTGTGGCGCTCAACATGGCGGTAAGGTAACATAGTGAGGATTGTCCAATCCGCAGCGAAGCCCCTAAGGACTATTTGTCTATGGGGTGTGCTCAACGATCATGTCTGCCAAGTGGCGGTAACGGTATCTGCGACTGAATATAGGTCAGTCCGCTTAGGGTTCGAGTCCTAAGTGCCAAACGTTAAACGTGGGTGATGAGTTGATCTGAACGTTCAGGTAACACCTGAAGATGCGCGTCATGGCGCTGACAATGTCTAACGAACATTGTTGAACACTATTGGGATAGTGACTCTACCAGCTTACCAGATGTCTTATAGCGGTTATAAGTGCATCCAAGAACTCAAAGGTTGGAATACTCGTATCTTTATCCAGTGTGGCGATATTGACATCACTACTACCTATCCTAAGGTAGAGGAAGAGATGAATTTATGCAAAGCATCCACTTATTCTGAACTTTGCTCAATTGAAGGCTTTGATCATGCCAAGCGAGCCAAATATGGAATCAATGCAATTGCAGGGGAAGTCAATGCAATTGAAACCTGCATGATAGGGTTTGATCTACCTAGTCCAGATGACTGGGTTAGAATGTATGAAGAAGATAAAGCAAAAGGATTATTAACTCCATGAACATTGATTTTAGCAAACCGATTGTCATCCCAGAATCTAGACGCAAAGAACAACTCACCCAGGCAATTAGCATTCGTGGCGTTTGTTTAGCAACAGATACCCCTTACCTAACTTTATCTCAGGATAGTCGATTTACCACTAAATTCATTTCTATTTCCCCTGTACAGGCTGAAGAATTAGCAGCTTTGCTTTTAGAGTTTGCTAACAGAGGAAATGTAAAATGAGCTATCTAGAGATTCCTAGCGGTAAGGTAGGCGATAGTTCCTTAGGTGGAATTTTTGTCCATGCG
>Ga0075465_10000099_pt1 | contig 14840 bp, 17 predicted proteins | sample DEB19_08_DNA_6_FD_71484 | JGI IMG/M metagenome (GOLD analysis project Ga0075465, IMG submission 71484) | Aqueous microbial communities from the Delaware River and Bay under freshwater to marine salinity gradient to study organic matter... | ecosystem: Environmental > Aquatic > Marine > Coastal ...
AGTCCGTCATACCTGCTGTTTGACCGGCGTACGTGACCGCGGCGACAAAGACAAGCGCGTCAAGATCCCCCACGGCGGCGACAACATCGAACGCCAATTGAATCGTCATCGGCACCCAGACCCCACCCATCGTCTTCCAGGTCACGGGTTGGCCGAACTTTGTCAATACGTCTGTCATCGCGCCGCCTGCTGCAAGCACATCACGACCTTGATCTTTCAGACCGAGATACTGGGTGCGCGAGTCGGCGTCTGTGTGAAAGCGGTACGCACCTACGTTTACACCTTCGAACTTGCGTGAGTCACGCAGCGCTTGGATCTCAAGCCACTTGACGCCGCGCGCATAGGCGAGCGTGTCGTACGCATCAATGACTGCCTGCGCCGCCCCCTCATCACGACAGACCGGCGCATTGTCCACCCACATGACAGTGCACCCGGCAGACTCAAGCGACTCGGTGAGGCCGTAGCAGCCTTCTTTCCCTTTGAAATCGAGCATTTGCAGCCTTTACGAGTACGTCAAAACGGGAGGGGCTGCGTTATTTCGGATCAGCGACCCGTTGTCGATGACCCCTGCGGCGAGGTTCGTTCCTACCGCGAACACCGTACCTGAGTACGTCACGCCAGCCGAGATAGTCAAGCACTTCGCCACACGTTGAGCACTGTCGAACGCGCCGAGCGAAGTCGGTAGCGTGTTCAAACACGCCTGAAGCGTAGGGGCTCCGTCCGACAGGAAACACGCCCAATACCAGCCAGGGGAATAGAGCTTCCCGGTGACTGACCCTGATACATTCCCGGTCGTGTACGCCGCGATACCGTGCACCGCTGAGAGCACAACCCCAGGCAAACCTGACTGGGGGTCCGTCGCTGCGATGCAGACTGCAAGCAGCGTGCCTGCGGCAGCGGCTGTAGTGATGCGAGCACCGAGCGAGGTGATTGGAAAACCGGCCTCCAGGCGGATTGGAACAGCGAATAAGCCGCCCGCCGCAAGCGCCACTGTTGTTAGGTTGACCCCTGCATCAAGAAAGTTCGCAGGGATATTCGGAGTCTCCGAAAGAAACGCACTCGCGGCGAAATCTGTCACCGTCGTTTTTGCAATCGACGTGGCACCCCCTTCGGCAATCGGTGACACCGTGACCAGGACGAAGGTTGTAGCGAAGCTGAGCGCAGTCGGGCTGTTCTGACTGTATGTCGTTCCATCCCAAGTCGTGCGTGGGTAACGTGTGAGCACGTTGCTACTCAGCGTGCCAAAGCCACTCTCGGACTTCACCACTGTGGCATACGTTGCATCGGCATATTGCACGATACTGTACTCACACGCCTGCCCCGCTACAGGGAGCCCTGTTGAAGGCAGCGCAAGACCGAGCGCCGTCGTGATTGTCAAATCACCCGCACCCCCAGTAACCGACGCACCGCCCAGAAAGTTATTACGCATTGGGTACACCCACGCGATACGACTGAGGAAGCTGCGAGCGGTTGACTTCAGAGATGTAGCTGTCGCGGCAATGGGTCTTATCACGGAACACCCAGTCGATAAAGCGCACCAAGCGCCAGCGTTGTTCGCGGTAGGCGCGAGCTGAGATCGTCTCGTCAGGCTTGCCACGCAAGAACCACGCATTCGCCGCTTGGTCGAGCGCGACTAGGCCGTTGAACAGATAAGGACTCACATCACCTCCCGTACGTATACGCAAACGTGGCGTGGGCGAAGGTGTATGCAAACCACGCCACCCCGCCCGCGATGATCACCACGAGCCCCACGATGAAGGCGGCGTGTTGAATTGCTTCTTTTCTGGCGATCTTGGCTTGTTCACGTTCGGCGCGCTCACGCTCGCGTTTACGGTAAGCGCGAGCATCATCTGACGGAGGAATACACCCGAAGCTGTACCCCTCTGTCAGACTCTCAATTTCTACATTGAACTTAGACAAGATCGCGTTAGAGTCTTAGTTATCGACCTGCAAGGAGAAAGCCGCAGCGGCGAAGCTCGGAGCAGCGTCACCGTTGTTGACTGTCTTCGAGGTCGTCAGCGCCCCCCAGTACAGCAAGTTACCCGCAGACGTTGCGTCATAAACGCCGAAATGGGTGATGACCCCCCAGTTCGCGGTAGGAGCCGGGAAGGTGATCGGGATGTTGTTCGAGGTGGTGCCACTCGTACCCGTGGATGCGGTGGTGGACGCGGCGGCTTGAGTGCCCGCCCAGTTGGTCAGGGACGAGGCGATCGTGACGCGAGCATAGGAGCCGCCTGTGACTTCCGTGCCGCCACCCGCGTCGGACGGGGCCGCGGTCAACAGGCCAAAGTACAGCGAGGTTGGACCTGTACCGGCTGCGGCAGAAGCACCTGTCAGGCCGATTGCTTGACCGCGAAAAAACCAGTCGATGAATTGATTTTCGAGTTTGTCGCTCATTGCAGCCATGTTCGGCTCCTTTCTAGGTGGTGGTTACTTCGGTCGTCACGCTGATAGAGCCGGACATCAGCAGCGTGACAACGCCGGTGCCGGAAACCATTTCGAGGTCGTAGACCCCGTTTTTGAATACGATCGCCGCCGTGGTGGTGGCGTCGATGAACATCGAAACCGTGTGCGAGGCCGTGTCGATGTTGAGACGGCTGTTCGTGTTGTCCAGGCGCAGCAGCTCTGTGCCACCGACCTTGTCCTTGATCGACATACGCGCGGTGTAGCCGCTCAAGTCCACGGGCGTGTAGTACTGGAGGTAGCCTCCGCTGACATACGCCTTGAACTCGGCGCTGTTCACGTCGTTCATCTCGACGTGGTCCACGTCAATGACATTGACCGTGTGGAAGTCCTTCTCACGGAGCTTGGCGCTGTCCGTCGCGTTGATCTGCGACATTCCTTTCACCGAGACCACAGCAGCGCGCCAGCCAGTCGACAGGCCGTGGCCGATCGCTGTAATGCGTGCGGGTGCACCCTGAGTAATCCCGGTGATTGGCTTGTAGACAAACGGCAGGGTTTCCCAGCGCAGTACGTGCTGGAAGGTCTTTCCCTGCAGGATGACGATGTCTTTCTGTAGGCTCACGCTCACACCCCTCCGTAGCGCACGACGCGCGTCTTGTGCTTGTAGCGTTCCCACTCCGCTTTGACCTGAGTGCAGTACGCGCGGAAGCGGGCCTCAGCCTCTTGCGCCTTGGTCCGGTCGAACGTCTCGGAGTCCTGCTTGTTGTAGGCGTGGTACTTCATCCAGCTCAGCAGATGCAGGTGGTGTTCATCCTGGATCTCATCCAGCGGGTGCGTGTCGTCCACGATCTTCACCAGCGGCAGGCGGTACACCACAAGGTTCAAGGTGTCGTCGATGCTGGGAATCGGCAGCAAACGAGCCTTGCCGCGCTGAGCCCCGATAACGAGGAAGCGCGGCAGGCCCGGCTGCGGATCTGACATCAGGGGGCGGACTGACCCGTAGTCGCTTTCAGAAAACAGGGTCGGAAGGTCCGTTGGGTTTACCACCGTGACCTCACGGTTATCCGAAGCCCTGAAAGCCTGCATTACCCGGAGGAGGGACGGGTGCAGGTCGGTGACGCCATCACCAGCAGTTACCGTTACCTGCGTCGCGTTCGAGGTGAAATCTGCAATACCTCCGGTGAGCCGTACAAACATCGTGTAGGCGTCGTCCATGTAGCGGTACACCTCATCCTCTGACCAGAGGTAAGGGGCCGCTTCATCGACTACGTCGCTGCGAAAGGTGTCGTACAGCTCGCCGGAATTCACTGGGCGGCTTTCTCAGCAGCAGCCGCTTCGTACAGACGCCACGCTTCGGTGATCTCGCGCTTGTCGACATCGAAGCCGACCAGGGAGACCACGGCGCGTGCAGCCGGTACACCTTGACCATCGAAGTCGCCGCGCTGAGTACGACCCATCAGCGTGTTGAAGACTTCGAACATTTTTTCTTGACGCTCGATCGTGGACAGCTCGACCTTCTCGGCGGGCTCGTCATCCAGCATTTCGGTATTGCCTTCGACCTGCTCGGCACCGATCGCCACAGCAGCGCGCGCCAGTTCAGGCGGTACGTAGGTGGGTTTGCCTTTGTGGAAATTGATGGTGTGACCCAGGGTGGATTGAAGGACGTGGTTGCGGTTCAGAACGAATTCGGGCATGTTTGCCTCTCCTACCTCTAGTTGAAAGAAGAGGGGCCGAAGCCCCTCTCGGTGTTACCGCTGATTAGGCGGCGACGACTTCTTGACCGCGGTTGTCGATGGTGTACTGGACACGTACACGCACCTTCCCCGCCGTCGCACCTGCGGCAGTGAGACCCGCCGTGGTGATGCGCAGGTTGGAACCGTCAGACGCCAGCAGCGGAGCCGTCAGGAGCAAAGCGGTGCGGGAGCCGGCAACAGCAGCATCCAAGTCGAAGGCGCTGAGCAGGCCAGAGGCAGAAGCCGCCGTACCGACGTTCAGCGTGGCACCTGCGCCGATACCGACGAAGGCGGTTTCGACGATGACTTCACCACCCGTGATCACAGCGTTGATCGGCATCGAGATGCCGTCGAACACCAGACCCGTAGGGGCGGTCAGACCGGCGACGGAGGCGGTGGGGTCAGCCAGCACCAGTGAGGAGCCGAAGGTCTTCTTCACACCATCGACGGAGTCAGTGACGTAGTCGTTGAAGTTGAAGACGAACTCGGCGACGAGCGGGTACTGGGCGGAACGGGTTGCGTTAAGTTTCGACATGTCGCCTCCTTAGAACGCGGCGTACACGGAGAACATGCCGTGGTCTTGCACGGTGTTCTGCGAGTACTGGGTTTGGAACTGGGGCTTCAGGAAGCCAAGGATCTTGGCGGTGCTGATACCCAACGTATTGCCGTAGTCGAACTCCTTCTCGACCCACTCCGGGTTGCCCAGGTCAGCCATACCCAGAGCCTGTGCACCGCAGAACAGCATTTGGAAGCCGTCGACCAGACCGCCTGCACCCCACTTGGAACCAGACGCGGCACCGGAGGTGTTGTAGACGTGGCGGAACTCGTGCAGATACATGCCATCCACCTTGACGGTAGTGCCGGTGAACAGCGGGTTGCTGTCGTCGCGGGTCTGCGCATAGCGCAAGTTGGCCATGTAGGTCGGATCAAGTTTCAAACGCGCCATGCCTTGCGGAGTCAGGAAGACGTGGAAGGTCTCCTCGCCACCTGCATCACGCACGCCGCGAATGTAGTTGTCCTTGGCATACGCCTTGGCAGCCACCAGCATTTCCCAGGCGGGGGTGTCCGTTGCAACGATCGTGCCGCTGCCGTTACCCCACTCGATTGCCTTGGAGGTGTTGTTCCAGCGACCGAAGCGCTTGGAGCTGGGAGCCTTGATGTCGGCGGCGAATTCGAGGTACTGCAGGTCGGAACCGACGCGGTTTGCGCCGTTGTTCTTCTTGACATACGACACGCCGGCCAGGGTCAGGAACGACAGTTGGTCGATACGGTCGGACAGCCAGTAAGCCAGCTTGTCGCGGGACTGCTCGCGGAAGTTGATGATCGACTTTTGGTCGGCCATGCGGCCTTCGTTGCGGTTGGCGTTACGCAGTTGGTCAATACGGATCACTTGATCGTATTGCTTGAGGATTTCTTCGTTGCCTTCCAGGGTGCGATCCCCGGAGATGCCGTCGCCTTCCATGTCGGCGATCAGCGTGATCACAGCCTTGGCACCCTTCTCGGTCTTCTTCAGCTCAGTGATGTGCTGAATGACGGAGTTGGAATCTTTACCGAGGAACTTGTTGGTGAAACTGAGGTTGCGGGCTTGCTTCCACAAGTCCATCGACCAGACAAGTTTCTGGTTGTCGGTCATCAATGCAAAATTGGTATTTGCCACTTGGCATGTCTCCTGAGATAGATGAGGGATACGTTTCTGACGCGCTCTTGCGGCGTCGTGCATCTGTCTTGTCGCTGACAGCGGCGAAACGACCTATCTCGGAGACGAACCGGCTCGGTTTAACGCCTAGAGCTTGGCGACGCCATGTACAAACCCGTGGCAGGTTGACGCCTTACGGGCGTCAATCGGATGCGTAGACTCTATCAGAGTTCGTTAGACTTAGCAATAAACAGTCAGCACTTCTTGCCGCCGCCCTTGCCTCCTTTTCCTTTCTTGGTTGCCACCGGGATCACCTCCTTTCGCGTTGAAGATTCGGTTTATGCTTTTGCTTTCAGCCGTGCCACATGCTTCACAATGTTCGAAGGGTCACTGATCTGCAACAGGTCAAGCAGTTGGTTCTTCATCTCGGCGTGCCAAAGCAATTGCTCAGCCTGATAAGAGTTAACATCCCCTCGCGACTCCCTGCGGAGCTTGCTCTTCAGCTCGTAACCCATCAGCGGCCACAGCTCCCCTTTAGCGTTCTCAATAGCGATCTTCTCGCCGATTTCAGCGTTGTCGTTCGCGGACGAGACTGAGCACGAAGGCTTACCGGTGACGGCATAGCCGTTTTCAGATGTGATTACCGCCCAGCGAAGGACTTGACCGGACGACGAGACGAACTTGACGATTTCGATTTGGTCGATATTCGCCTCGATGTCAGCCGGCGTGATGCGCGGTGCCGTCAGACCCTTGGCCTGAATTTCTTGTTCAATCTGGTTGTCGGTGCTCACAGCACGTCACCCCGCAGCTTCGACTTCGTGGCCTCGGGTAACGCTTCGAACTCGTCGAACGTCATCTTCGAGGGGTCCGGCAACTCCTTCATGCCGGCCTTGTCCGAGTCCTTACCCGACTCCTTCAAGCTCGCAGGCTGCTTGCCCGCGGTGTCCAGGTTCTTCGCCACCTGTGCGGCCTTGCGATCCGTGGTCACGTCCTTCGCGGCGTCGAGCTTTTTCGTCGAAGTTGTGGTCTCCGTGACGACCATGCGCTTCATCACGCTGGCCGCTGCATCGAGCAGTGCCTTCGAGGGCGATACACCTTGGTTGATCTTCTGGCGCTGCACGGCCAGGACCATGTCCACCAGCTCCTCGTCGAACTCGTCGCTCTTCTCGTCGAACTGCGGGTAGTCCACTTCCAGCTTCTCGATCGCCATGTCCAGACGGATCTCCTCGCGGGCCTGATCCTTCGCCTGCGCGGTCATGTTCTGGTTCTGCGAGAGCGCAATCTGACGCTCTTTCAAGCGGATGTCCTTCATCGCCTCGGCGGCTTTTACGTCGTCGCCGTCGAGCAGGAGCTTCGAGTGCTTCTTCTCCAGCTCCTCGATCTCACTCTCCAGCTTCTCGTTGTCCGCGTTCCGGTCCACCTGCTTTATCTGGGACTCCAAGGTCGCGGCACGACGCTCTGCGGCTTCACGGGCGGCGCGCTCCTTACCCAGCACGGCCTCGTGGCGGTCAAGCGGGATGACCCCGTTGCCCTTGCCCGACTCGGCCTTCTTGGTGAACTTGCCTTCCTTATCGCGCGCGGGCTCGTCGACTTCATCCTTCTCGTCGACTTCGTCCTTCTCCTCCGCTTTCGCAGCCAGGGCCTCGGCAGCGACGCGCTCGGCTTCTGCGACGGCGATCTGTTCATCGTCCACCACATCGCCACGATCTACCGCCCCGCCACCGCCATCAGCGTCGCCGGCTTCGTTCTGGTACACATAGAATTTCTTGAACATTATTTACTGCTCCTCTGACGTTGACGAACTGCTTTCCTGATCCTTCCGAACCTGTTGTGCACGCTTGAACACCGCGTCGTCGCGGGACTGCTGCATCTTCTGGGCCATCTCATCCTTGCGCATCTGCATGTCCTGATCGTGAGCACGCGCCTTCAGTGCCAGCTCCTGCTGCACCTGGCGCTCTTTCAACGCGTACTCACGATCCGAGTTCTGCCGCTCCAGCGCAATGCGCTGCTGGGCAAGCTCATGCTCCTGCCGCAACTTCAGCATCTCCGGGCTGGGGCCACCCTGCCCGCCTTGCGCCTCTTGCGCTTCTTTCTGCGCACGGGCTGCATCGAGCTGGCTCTGGGTCTGGATCTTCCCAACCTCAGCCTCGGTCTTCGCCACCTCTGCCGTCTGTCCGCGGATCTGTAGCTGCTTCGCGGCCTGGGCCTCGGGTGACTCGGCCTGTGCGTTGATCCGCTTGATGATCTCCGCACGGCGCTGCAAGCGGCTGTTCTCAATCAGTACGTCGTCCGGGATATGTACCCCCAGCTCTTTCAGCGCCCGCGCCTGTTCGAACTGCGAGTCTTCGATCGACGCACGGTACGGGCTGGATGTGATCGTGATGTCATACTCACCCAGCGTCAGGTCGTTCAGGATCGCGCCGGTGGCCGAGTCGTACTTGTTGATCTCGATCGTCTCCTGCTCGTCCTGGGGGCCTTCGTGGGTAATGTTCAGCAGGCGGTACTCCGTGTAGTAGTCCTGGATCAAGTCCAGCGCGTTGCGGGCCAAGATCCAGTCCGTGCGCTCCAGGTTGTCCAGCACCTTCGTCATGCTCACGGCACCGCGCTGCTGCTTGTAGGCGATGGCCTTCGCCGCCACGTCTTCGCGGTCGTTACCCTGCATCGAGTCGTTGATGTTCGAGATCGTCTTGATGTGCTCTTCAGCCTTGAAGCTGATCCGGTCCAGGCCGCTTGGCGTCTGGTTCGGGGTGATCTTGACCGGAGGCTGTGAGCCCTTCGCGTACTCGATCACGAGCCCTGTCTGGGCACCCTTGTTCTCCAGCTCGTCCACCGACATGTTGATCAGCGAGCCGCCTTCCAGAATCCAGCCGCTGTTCGCGGTGGTGTTCACGATGTGCAGCTCCTGGCTGGACACCTTGTTCAGGATCTCCTGCGGGCCGAGCAGGTTCTCGACGATGCCGATGGTCTTGCCGTAGCGGAAGTACGGGAAGTACGGGACGATCGTGAAGTGACGGTACGGAGACCAGTCGTCGTGCAGCACGACGTTGTCTGCCGTCACGGTCCAGCGAATGCGCTTCACCAGCTTCTTGTGCGTGGACAGCTTCCCGCCCGCCTTCTGCAGCACGGAGCCGATCTTCTCGCGGTCCCAGTCCACCGGGATGAGGCGCATGTCCCCGGTCTCGATGTCAACGAAGTGCAGCGCGCTGTCGAGCTTCCGATGCTGGCGCTCGATGGCCCGGATGTTCCGGCGCACACCGTGCGGGTCCGCTGTGCCGTAGAACCCACCCAGCGGCATGTTCGTACCGAAGCGGTCCCGCACACGCTCGATCGAATCGTAGCCGTAGGGGAACGCGCTGCCTTCGCGGTCCTTCAGGTAGTCCGCATCGTCCTGGTTGTACAGCGTGGCGATGTCCTGGAACGTCAACCACTTCGTCTTCGTCACGTCGGCCCAGCTATCCGGGTCGTACTCCTCGGCGTCCGGGTCGATGACTACGTTCTTCGAGTTTTCCAGCGCGATCTTGATCACACCCTGCATCGACTCGTTGAAGTCCATACGCATGTCGTAGAAGCCGCGCCCACGCACTACGCCGTCACAGAACACATCCGAACGCACCCACGGGAGCTGGTTCGACTGGGAAATCTGCATCCACACCTTCGTCAGCGCGTCGGCGGTCTCAGCCGGTGAACCGTTGCTGGGGCGGAACAGCACCTCGGTACGGTTGTAGATCTGCTCACCCAGGATCGTGCCGATGGTCGAGATGATCTTGTTGATCGTCATCGCTGGGCGCTTCTGATCCTGCAGCTTGGCGAGGTCATCCAGGTTCCACTGCTGGCCGGCAAAGAACTGCTCGCAGCGATCCGCCTTCGTGATGAAATCGAGGTGCCCGCGATCCCGACAGAATTGAAAGCGGGTCCAGTTTTCTTCAGCGATGTCGTGATCAATGGGCATGGGCGGTTTACTTGAGGAATTTCAGCTTGTAAGAGGTCTGCCGGACCAACGCGACAATCTCGTCGATGATGTTCTGCAGGTAGGTGTCGTCTTCGTCGCAGCACTGGGAACGGTTCTTCTCGATCCAGTTGCCCAGATCCAGCATCAGTGAGAGTCCGTCAGAGCTGTGGACGTACTTAGCCGGAAAGCTCTCGATCAGGCCGTAGTCCCCCTGGTACACCTCGGCCAGCGTGTCGGCCAAAGGGATAATCTCGTCGTAGAACTCGTTCAGCGCCTTGTGCGTGGCGTAGGAACGGGTCTGCAAATGCAGGACGTGCGCGGCGGTTCGCGCATGAAAACACCGCATGACCAGCTCACCCATCATGGCGCTTGACCTCGTTAGATTTCGTAATAGTCTATCAGAGTACGGTTCACGCGAACACAAGGTCGTACAGGTGGCCCCACCAGTTACCCGAGCCGTGGCTATGCGAATAGAACGACGTGCCGCCTACACTGTCTGCCGCCACACTCGTCGGTGTCGCCACTTTTTGCCCCAGCGCGTTCGTCGTAATGTCGAACATCCCCTGCTGTATGACCCATCGCGTGCTGGGGTAACGGTTTGCCAACCAGCCGCTCTGCTGGTTCAGCAGCGGTATCGGCATTGAGAACGCCGCCCTCTTTCCGTCCGTACTCACGGCGAACGACTCGATCTGCAGCGGGGGTTGGGGGATTGTCGACGCGACAATGCCTGTGTACTGCGTCCAGGTATAGTTCACCGCACTCCCGGACCACAACACACCCCCCAGGTTGTCGTATAGAGACACCGAGTGCTGTACCTGTGTTGGCGGGCAAACGTAGGTCGACAGGTTCTGCGGGTTGAACACGTTCCCCGTCTGACTGTCGAACGTGAAGCCGGGTGTTGACCCTGTGATGCGCTCTATCAGAAGCAAGCCCTTGCGCAGGTCCACCCCGACGATGCGTTGCGATAGGTGCACCCCACCACCGTACGTCACCTGTGGGTGGGCAACATACGAAGACCCGGTATACGTCGCGTTCGAAAAATCCGCCGTGATGTGCGGTGTGTCGGCGTTAAACGTCAGGAGCGTGGCCCCGTCCAGCGTCCAGGTGATTGTCGCCGTCGTCTCATACGTTACAACGGCAGGCTGCGTCTCGAAGCTCTGAGCCGCGGGGATGGCAGGCATAGGTTGACCCGACAAGATCACCTGCTCGACCATGTACCCGCTGGCTGTGTACGTTTCCGACCCGGAGCCGGACTGCTTTATCAGCACCAGCTTGTCCCCGACGTAGTCCAACCCGAGTGCTTTTTCGGAACTGCCTGGGTTGACGATGTTTTGCGGCGGGTACTCCCAACGCCGCACCTCGTGCATGTAACTCGGCCCGTTGAGCAACAAGCCGCCGATGAGCCCGTGACCAAAGCGGTTCGGGTTCCCAGCGAGGTAGTTGATGGCGTCTGAATAACTCAACCCGCTCTGAACCACACTGTAGGTCGGCGTCAGCGTCGGTATCGTCAACGAGACCCCTGTGCCTGACGGTGAGAACACCGTACTGGGCAGCGCCGTGGCAAAGTTCGTCGTCAAATCCCACTCTTCCACAACCCCGGCAATGAGCGTTGCCACTTTCGTCCCGCTTGAATTCATCACTGCATTCACGATCGCGTCAGGCAAAAACGCTAACAGACTGAGACCGCGGCTTGACGCTACGGTTGTCGCTACGTTCGTCGTCAGGTTCAGGCTGTACAGGGCGATAGCTCCAGGGCGTTGTGTCAGCCCGAACACCTGCAGATACCGTGTCACCTCGCCGGTGAGCGCGTTCGTCACCCGACGTATACCGGCGCACAGCACGTAGAGCGGTGTGTCGACCACCCGTGCACCCACCTTCACTTTCTTGAAGTACTTCCCGAACAACATCGAGGTGGCGTTGTTCGTCACCCCGACCGCCGGGGTGGTCAGCACGGGGTCCGACAACGTGGGCCAGCGCAGCCCCCCGGCATGGTGCAGCGCCTGCGGTGCAGCGTAGAGCGAGGTACGTGTGTAGTGGTTCCGACCGGGGTAGTCCGTAAACCCAAGACCCGAGGTGTCGTAAGCCTCGACCTCGGCGTACATCCGGCATGAATCCCCGCACCACATGACCCGTGCCGACTCCTGCTTCAGTACGACTGGTGTACCTGTGGCCGGCTGTGTCTTCGGGCGTGTATCCAGCCAGTCCCGGTTCATGTGCACACGCGTCTCGCCCGCCGACGCTACGTCGTACGCCGGGTCGAAGGTCGTGACCCCTGCCTTCGTCATCTTCCGCACCTCGCGCGTGACCTGCAGCGCAGCGTGGTCGTCCGGGGCAACGACATCCTCCTTCGTGTAGACGTAGCCGTAGGCTCCGTACAACGCCTCCGGCACGACGAGCACGCGCTTGACGATGCCCGTGCGCTTCACGATCACGTTCTTCCCGTCGAGCGAGAACACCCGGTTGTAGAACTCCAGGCTCGCGTCCAGGCTCTTCGTCAGCGCGTGGGCCTCCATCGCCGCCGTGTTGTCGTCGCTCGATGTGATCACGAGCTGCAGTTGTGGGAGCTTTACCATCAGGAGGCCATGTGCGACGTGCTGCCGCTCATGCCGATGTCTTTCAACTTGTCACGCCAGCTCTTCATCTTCGGAGGCTCCGGTAAACGCGGTGCGTTCTTGTTCAGGACCAGACGGACGACCCAGGCGAGTGCGTCCACCTGATCGTCGTGCTTCCCACCCGCGCCGAAGCGCAGCATTTCCTTCTCCAGCTCTTCGTAGTACGGGTGGCTCTTGCAGAACCAGACCTTCCCGGCCTGCATGCGGCCACGCAGCGGCTGAGCACGGACAAACTTGTCCGTGAACGGCTTCAGGACTTCATACGACGGGTAGACCTTCCGCTCGCCTGACAGCCGGGTGAACGTGGACTCGATCGACTTCCAGATTTGCGAGTCCTCCACACCGAGCATGTCCGCGCCCTCTTGAACGAAGTTCTTCAAGATCCGCTCCGCGATCGCCTCGCCGTCACTGCTGCGGAACCTGTCCACGTCCAGCACGTAGATGTTGTCCGCCGCGTCCTGCGCCACGGTCACACACACTGTGTAGTCGTTCTGCTGTGACTCCGTGATCGCAAAGTCCCACGCCTGGAACACGTTCACATGCCGCCGCGCCGGGGGACTGGCGTAGTAGCTGAACATCTTCCGGGTGAAGTACGCACCGTCTTCAGGGGCGGGGTTCTGCTGGTAGCCCGCCGACCACCAGCGCTTCTGACCGGAGGCAAAGTAGTTCGCCTTGATCTTCAGCAGCGCGGCAAGTGAGTAGCGCTCCTCGTGCAGCGCGGTGTCCTTCTTCCGCGTGAGCCTCGCACCCTCGGGCACGGTGGACCCCGGTGGAAACTGCTGGATCGTGTCATCCAGCAGAATGTACTCATCCCCCTGGTCGTTGATCGCCGGGTAGCGGACGATTTCAAACTGATCCCCGCCCGCGGCCATCGTCTGCTCAATCCGACCGGCCCAGTCATCGTCGTTCCAGCAGGTCAGGATGCCCAGCACCCCGCCACCGGGTGCGAGACGTGAGTACGCCGTCGAGTTGTACCACTCCCAGGTGTTGTCACGCTGCACCTGACTGTCCGCCGCTTCCGCGTCTCGCACCGGATCGTCGATGCTGAGAATGTGTGCACCTCGACCGATGATCGCTGTGCCGACACCTGCGGCCATGTAGCCGCCGCCACCGACCGTGTTCCAGTTCTCAACGGCCTGTGAACTTGGATCTAAGCGCGTCGGGAAAACTGATGTGAACGCGTCAGAGCGCATTAGATCTCGAATGTAGCGCGAGAAGCTGGTTGCCAGGGACTGTGCGTTCGATGCTGAGATGATTTCCCAGTCCGGGTGGTGGCCGAGGACGAACGGCGCGAAGTGACGCGACGTGATTTCGCTCTTCCCATGCCGGTACGGCATCATCAACAGCAAGCGCGGCGACTCCTGGTTCTCCACCTGCTTCATGAAGCGCTCAAGCCGACGACAGATGTCCTTGTGGACCCATCCGGCCTGGTACTTCGGGCGAAACCGCTGGATGAACGGCAACAGGTAGCTGTGCGCCGCCGCCCGACGAGCCAACTCCTGCACGCTGGGGTTCTGAGGGTCCAACTCCACCAGCGGGAACGTCGTCAGGGGCTCGTCCCCAGGGGCGTAGGTGGGCTTTTCAGGCTCCACCGGCACTTGGGCCTTGGCGCGGGGCTGTTTTGGCGCTGGCGGGGCTGTCTGAGGGGCAATTTCAGGGGTCTGACGGGCCTTTTTGCCGGAACTGGCACAAAACGTGCAGATTTCGGCCTCCGGCGAAGAAAATTCCTTGCCGAGCTTGACTTCCTCGCAACTCTTACACTCTCTTTTAAGAGACCTCATGGTAGCTGCCGTCCACGGTAATCGCTGCAGTGGACTCACCCGAGGCGATTTTCAACAACTCATCCATCGGCAGGCTGCGTAGATGGGTCTGTATACGGTCTTCCTTGATCGTCAGCTCGACGCGCTTCACGTCAGGGGCGTAGTGGCCGAGGATCTTGGCGATTTCGACCCAACCTTTGATCACATTCCCTGCGTCAGCCTGTACACGCGCCAGCCCGATGCCATCCATGATTCCTTCGATCACATCCAGCCGTTTCAAGGTGGTCAGGTCGCTGATCTCTTCCCGTGCACGGGCCAACTCCTCCTTGACCGTGTTCGAGCGAGCCAGGAGTGAGCTGTTCGTACCACCCGCTTCGAGCGTGGCGGCGTTGTCGCTTAGCCCGTGCATCTTGGCGTCGACGAAACCCGCCTGAAGCTCGGTGAGCTTGGATGGACGGCGCTTGGATTTAGTGGTCATCGACGATTACCAGCTTTGTTCCGTAGAACTGGTTCGCGTACTCACGATCCTCGTTCGGATACATGAGCACTTTGTCCATTTCGATCTTCAGCGTGTCGAATTCATCCTGCGTCACGTTCAGTTCGATGGGGATCAGGCTGGGTGATTCGACCTTCGATTGAATCAGTATTCCGAACAGCCTGTCGTGTACCGGAGTTGCCTTTGTCATATTAGATTCCGTTAGATTTTGAAAAATAATATAGGAGAACTCGGTTTGTGAACAGGGGGGG
>Ga0075465_10000101_pt1 | contig 14713 bp, 16 predicted proteins | sample DEB19_08_DNA_6_FD_71484 | JGI IMG/M metagenome (GOLD analysis project Ga0075465, IMG submission 71484) | Aqueous microbial communities from the Delaware River and Bay under freshwater to marine salinity gradient to study organic matter... | ecosystem: Environmental > Aquatic > Marine > Coastal ...
GTGCCGGAGCTAAGACGGCACCTAAAAAAACGAAAACGACAGTAGGGTACAAGCTCTTGTAACGGGCGATGTTGTCTATACGTGCACTGCAAACCCAATAATATCTTATTTGTTAAATTAATTCAATTCAATGTATAATTATCTGAAATCTGGGTTCCATTCTTTGTTGCCGTTACAAATATTTAATATATTGAAATTATTAATAGCTTTTGATGACTTAATATTTGAATGTTCAAAGTCAATAATCCAAACTTTGCCGTCATCATCTTCTACAAAATTGTACCCAGTTAAATCTGGATATTCAATATTGTGTAATACAAGAGCCCGTACTATTCTGACGACTTGTTCAAATAGTTCATCGGGAATATCTGTTGCATTCTCGTCATAATTATTTGATAAATTGCTACAACCTTTACTACCTATTTTCTTCATAATCATAATTTTACTCATAGCGTTATATTCAATAATTTCTGGCACATTTACAATACCCAACTGATATACATATTGTTGCATAAAGTATTCCTTGTGTTCTACATTATGTTTTACATAATAAGCATCGGGCTTAGATAGATAATTCTCATTTCTATGGGTTACGTAATAAACGCTGGAATTGGATGATTGGTCCATTATACATATGAGTATAATCTGTTAATTTGATTCAATTTTTGTTACTAATATTCATAATTACATACTTTCCGCCCCCAAACCCCAAATTACTATAATATAATATGCGTGTATGAACCAAATCATGATTTATTCACATATTATATTATACAAATGACATTTATGGCTTGCAGTTACCGTAACATTTACCATTGTAATAATAATAGTCCTTGTCTCTTATAGTTATATCGCCATAGTTCGTCTTACTATACGGACCGGCTTCATTGCCACTTACACATTTTGCACCGCCTAATAATACACAACACGACATTGCCCCACAGTTGTTCTTGTCAACTGAGTTACACATTTCTTCTAGCTTAAGTGGTTGGTTTTTAAAGTAGGAACAAGCACCTCCTTTCATAGTAGCTGGATCTAAATATCCGGAAACGCTTGACATGCCGGTTGTTTTACTTAAATATACACTATCCTCATAGCTTGGGACATAGGTGGACGAACCAAACTTGTATGTGCCAGGTTCATAATAGGTTTGCGATCCACCCAAGTCGCCAGTCGGTTTTAGTTCAATCATTGTATTGCCTGGTCCAGGAACGAATGCTACACCATTAAGATCTGCACTTGTCTCTGGAACGGTATTTTCAGATTGTGTCACTAACTTGTCCTTAGCGCCGATCTGTTCAGTTAGTAAATCCGCTAAACGTGTAATTTGATTGTTAAGATAGATAACATCTTTCTGATGTTTGGCCAATTCCGCATTAAGCTCTATTAATTCAAGTTCATATTTTAATTTGTCGTCGTTGGTACTTGCATTCGCCTTATTCAATGTTGCAGTTGTTATTTTGTCATTGGTTGTACTAACTAATCTTACCGTATCGCCAAGAGATTGATCTGCTCTTGTTTTCTGTTCAGTCAAATTGTCAATGTATTCTTGTGCGACATCAACTGCTTTCCCTATCTCCATGTTCTCAAATACTCTCTCACAAGGGCAGTGAATAAATAACAATGATAGTAGAGATATACCAATGAGTATCCATGTAATCAGTTTCATACTTTATATATTAGGAAGATTTATTTCCACAGAGTAAAAAATTGAATTATCTCGTTTGCGGTTGATGATAAAATAACCAGTAGTTTTATATAACTAAATCAAGTATCATGATTATCCCAATTAAGTGCTTTACTTGCGGAGGTGTATTAGCAGATAAATATAGGTATTTCCAGACCGAGGTTCGGAAGAAAAAGACAAGCAACGGAATGTCAGTAGACAAGGTAGTATATTTAACTAAAACAAATGTAGATAAAACACCAGAAGGTTTAGTCCTAGATGAATTGGGATTACACAATGTATGTTGTCGTCGGCATATGCTTACTCATGTTGATATTGAATAAACAATGAATTATATCATTTTGCAAACACAGTTGGTTTTTTTATACTATTACTATATAATCATGCCGAAAGTTAGTAGAAAAATTAGGGCGAGAAAGCCAACTAAAAAACAAAAGCCGACAAAGCGCCGTCGCAACAGAAGCATTAGACGTCAGATGCGTGGGGGGTGTGGGTGTAATAAGAACGTAGAAGAAACACAACCACAATCACCCCTTTCGTCTGGTAGTTTAGAAATGCGCGGAGGCGAGGGGTGTACTGCGTGTAATTCTCAACATCAAATGAGTGGTGGAAATCCACTTGACGGTGTGCCAAAGGGCGCCTATTATCCTCTATCGCCTGATTTCCGATTAGACGATACAAATGTATCTTCTACATTAATCGGTGGAGGTAGAGGAATGAAACGCGGACGTAAAGGTAAAACAAATAAACGATATAAGATGTCCGGTGGTGGCGATGGTTACAACGCGGCTAGCTCGTTTGGCGATCTATTGCCAATGCCCGATATGTCAAAATTTATAAATAACAGTAGTACAGTAAATACAGATATCAATGTGCAACCGGTAGTAGACGGACCAAGTGAACTAGTCTAATTTAGCATTACAAATAATATTATGTAATATAACTATATAGTCCACCTAAATATGTCTTATGTTGGATTAAGAAATCTATGTACACCCGCATACGTTTATCTAGTAATTTCTAGTATCGCATTAATCGTAATGTTTATGCAGAATATAGGAAACACAAAGATATATTGTTTAGGATCATACAGTTGCGATGTTTCTAACACGACAATGATTTTTGTAATTAAACTCATCTACATATTGTTCTGGACGTGGTTATTGAATATCATTTGTCGCGGCGGGGCAACATCATTTGCGTGGGTATTGGTATTACTGCCAATATTACTATTGTTTTTGATAATTGGAATGATGATGTTAGGTATGTAATTCGGTAAGGAAACAAATATTTGTTTATAAAAACTATATGATAATAACACGATATTATATAGTGTCATGGAGAACAACGTAGCAAAATATCTACCCTATTACTTGATACATAGATGTATCATACCCTATACATATGAATTACAACCAAAGCAACTTCTTCGTGATATCAGGAGCTTTTATTCGGATTATAACATTTTAGAGAATACATATCACACTATGTATAGCAGCAGTATTCTCTGCGTAGACTTGTTAACATTTTGTAATCCAACCAATCTGTTATTAACCCATCTATCTCTCAAATATACACAAATATTACGACGGCATTCCAACTTAGCTGACAAACCAGATGAATTTCTTCAACAATTAGATCTACATAATAGACCTCAAGTGCGGCCTCGTATCCATCTGCGAAGGTCTAGATTTCTTTGGGGTTTATTATCTCCCGAAGAGAGGACTGAGTTTATCAATACATATATTTTGGAAGACGATACAATCTAGAAAATTGAATTAGATAATCTGGACTATAATGATATAAAATTATAAGCGTATATTTTATACCAATGAACCCAGCCTTATCTAATATCTCGGTGGACGGCGATGTATATAAGTTTACGTTGAGTGGCATCAATGTAAGTTTAGCAAATGCAATTCGTAGGACAATATTGTCTGATATCCCAACTGTCGTCTTCTATACGGATACGAGTGTTGACGGACAGTGTAGCATTCCGATTAATACTACGCGTTTGCATAATGAAATACTCAAACAACGACTTAGTTGTATTCCTATCCACACCGGTGATCTAGACACTCTGCCTGGTAATTATATTCTAGAATTAGACATTCAAAACGAAACAGATACATTAATCATTGTTACAACAGAACATTTCAAAGTAAAAAATAAGGCGAATGGAAACTATATTACAGTAGAAGAAACGCGTAAATTATTCCCGGCTTGCCCAAAAACAAATATGTTCATTGATTTCGCTAGAATACGCCCAAAAATTGGGGCAAATATTCCAGGTGAACGGATTAAGTTAACTGCTGAGTTTTCTGCACACACCGCAAAGGAAAATGGAATGTTTAATGTAGTATCAAAGTGCTCTTATGGAAATACTCCTGATATGGTTCGTGCGAATAAGGCTTGGGAGGAACGCGAGAATACGTTAAAATCTGAACAACTGTCTAATGACGAAATTGTCTTTCAAAAGCGAAACTTTATGATATTAGATGCTCAGCGACACTTCACGCCCGATAGTTTTGATTTTGTGATCCAAACATTGGGTGTATACGAGAACGAGGCCATTATGAAAAAGGCGTGTGTTGTACTACAAAATAAGTTGACCGATATTATTAACTCAATTGATGCTAAGACTATCCCTGTATTAAACAGCGAAACCACAATGGAAAACTGTTATGACATAATTTTAGAAAATGAAGATTATACAATTGGAAAATCACTTGAATATGTACTATATAGCAAATATTATGCAGGTGATAAATCCCTTACGTTCTGTGGGTTTAAGAAATTCCACCCGCACAATGATGATAGCACTCTACGTATTGCGTTTGAGAAACCATCTAGTTCGGTACACGTACACGAATATATCAGGCGGAGTTGCGTTGAATTGATTGAACTATATAAAAGTGTCCAGGGTATGTTCTAATTATTCGTTGAAACAATTGTATGTGTGAAATATTTTTTTTGTATATGTATAAACTATAAATGAAAACGGTAAAAGTGCCTGTTAGATATGTACCCAAAATGTTATCGGGAAAAGATAAACTTAAACAGGTAAGCATGTTGAATAAATCAAAGAAAATGTACCAACGCGGCAAATATTACACACGAAAGGGATTGCCCTCATATGAAAGCAAGGTTTCCAAACATATCGTAAATGCTCGTAAAACATACAAGGTCAATAACATTACTCCAAATAAAAAGTTATCTAAACAAACGGGTTGTTCAGTGAATGCTCTGAATAAGATAGTCAAGCGAGGCATGGGTGCCTATTATTCTTCTGGTTCTAGGCCGAACCAAACACCTCAATCTTGGGGACTTGCTAGATTAGCTAGTTCTATTACTGGCGGCAAATCCGCTGCGGTTGACTATAATATTTTGGATAAAGGCTGTAATCATAGACAAAAAGCATTTGTTTTAGCAAATAAATCGGTTAAGAAATACAATCACGGACAATCTCATACGAAACGAATTATAATCAGTGCGTAAGGTATAGTAAAACGGATTTGATATACAATCACACAATGTATATCAAAATGGGAAACACGCTACATTGTTGTTGCTATACGTACAAAACATCGCTCAATATATCCAATAATAGACTATATCGTAATATGGCCGAACACGACTATTTAGATACGATTGAATATAAGGATACCACAGTGTTTACTTTCCCAATCAAATATGGCAAGGTAATCAAAGTATATGATGGTGATACTATAACAATTGCAGCAAAATTCCCAAACACAGATGGACCGATTTTTAGGTTCTCGGTAAGACTTGATGGCATTGATACCCCTGAGATAAAGGGCAAAAACGCCGCAGAGCGTGACCTTGCCAAGAATACACGGGACGCTCTACACGAGCTCATTTACGGAAAAGTGGTAGAATTACGTAACGTTGCCAATGAAAAGTATGGGCGCATCTTAGCAGATGTATATATTGGCGAGGTTCACGTCAATCAATGGTTAGTATCGGAGAATTTTGCAGTATTATACGATGGTGGAAAAAAACAACGTCCCGCAAGTTGGGATTGATAATTATTTTATATGGTGGCTAATATGCTTCCTTGATAATAAATGTGTAGCGATATGTTATATCAAATATGGCAGGTTCAGTTAACATCTTTTACAAAATATTTCAAATTATGGACCACTATGAGAATATACTAGATAACTACACGCATAAAGGTAATAAATATAAACCAGACGATAGTTTCAAGGCATTTATGAACGCCGACGAGTTTTTTGCATTTGTTGCAAGGGAAATATCTGTAAATAAACGACCGACGGAAGCACCCCCTGCTCCGGCTGATCCAAATAAACCCGCCGATAATCCTGCTCCTCCATTGGAAGAGACACCGAAACCCGTAAGTGATACGCCTAATCCAGACGATGATACACCGATTAGTGAAAATGAAGCTGTTGTAAAAGCATATATTAAGAAATGCTATAAAATCATTGTATTAAAGTGTCACCCGGATAAACATAGTTCACGTGCGAATAATAGTGCCATCTTTCTAAAATGTCAGGAATATTACAATGAATATTTCCTAATTGGCATACTGTATATATTTTATCTGTATGAAATAAAACCTCCGTCCCCTTTGAACTCGGCCGCTTCAATAGAGACCGATGAGAATAGTAATATACTTATCACCCGCATTCTAAAAGAGATACGGGTTATTCAACATAAGTTAGACGAATTGAACATGCCCGTAAAAGAAACAGAAGAAACAGAAGTACCAGGTCCAGATGTCACACCTACACCTGTTAAAGAAAAATCGGACTAGCAGAACTTTCCATAAAATTGAAATATCGTACACATATTATATAAGAGCATATTTGAGCACACTTATATAAGAATGGAAAAGCGTTTGAACGTAAAATTTGAAACATATATCACGGAGTTTAAAAATGAAATCCGTGATAAGATTAATCAACTAAAATTTAGTGAACTAGAAAAAAGCGGCGAGCTGGTTGGGTTCGTATATGATTACGAACGCCTAGTATTTGAAAAGGACGACGTTTGTAAACGTAAACGCATTAAAAACGCGGTGCCTGTATTAAACCGCTGCAATGCAAAACGCGCAAGTGGTGAACAGTGTACACGACGACGAATGGAAGAACACGAATATTGCGGAACACACGTAAAGGGTACACCTCACGGATTGATGTGTCAATCTGGATCGCTAGAACAAATGAAACGAAAGGTTGAGGTGACTGCTCATGATATATGTGGTATCGTTTACTATATTGACGATAAAAATAATGTTTATAATACCGAAGATGTTATGTCTGGGAAAGAAAATCCTCGGATCATTGCGAAATACGAAAAACATCACGGTCGCTACACCATTCCCGAATTCGGTATGACGTAAACCGATGAACATTTAAAACGGCACACAAAGTGTGCCTTATTAACTGGTTATCGGTCACGAACCTAGAAGAAAAATGGCACGTTGTGCCATTTTAAATCTTCGCCGGTTTAATTACAAACTACTTACATTGTCCTTTGCTATTTTACGAACCAATGTTTCTTTTACCACGTCCTCCCGATTTTCAATAATATAATCATTTATCTGTGTTGCCTGCATTAAATCGCCATTGTAATATTTAGTTAAAATGTCAAATAGTCCTTTTTTTGTTATAGGTTTCTTTATATTTCGTTTACTATAACATAACTGCCCGTCTTTGATGTCAAAACAATCTATGTTATTTGCACTCATAGTTTCCATTAGCCTAGAAGATACACGTTTTTTCTCATTCTTACGTTGACTTATCTCGGCTTGTAGCTTTCGTATATCATTGTCTAGTCGGACCCAATCTTTGATACTATCAATTAACTGTTGCTTGTTATCCATTTTATATACATACTGCCAGATTTTTATACCGTTTGACAATATTATTTGGTTAAGACGACGGCAATAATATGTATATAATCTATATTACCGAGACACATACAATGTTTTTAATGACAACCAGGCGAACAATGACTAATGCTAATAACGACCAACGTCCGGTCGCATTCATGCCGATTAGACCACGCGCTATTCCGATACAACCGACCAATAACGCGATTATTCAACCAACTGCTCCGGTTAAACCTAAAATGTTGTGGGGGGCACCTACGTGGACATTCTTACATACACTAGCCGCACTTGTAAACGAAAAGCAGTATCCGTTAATTTACAAAGATCTGTTCCGCATTATTTATACCATTTGTACAAATCTACCGTGTCCTATATGTTCTAAACACGCACAAGAGTATTTGACTAAAATTAATGTCAACAGTCTCCACACAAAACAAGATATGATACTATTGCTATTCTCATTTCATAATGAAGTAAATAAACGCAAAAATGAACCTTTATTCCCAGTATCAGAATTGGAAAAGTATAAATTGGGGAATTATAAGGCTATTGTAAACAATTTCATTATACACTTTCAAGAAAAAACCCGTAATATTCACTTAATCGCAGATGAGATGTACAGGCAACGAAACGTAGGATTGGTTAAAACATGGATACTTGATAATATCAATATTATTGACACGCACGCGACCTAAATTATAATAATTATACGCTATTATAATTTCACGAATATATCGGGATCGGTTCGGCATTTAACCGGCCTTTGTCAATAGGGCTCCTCCTTTATATACTCTACATTTAAACGTTTGGTTTGCAGCAGCAGAACATTTTACTAATTCAGCTGACCCGTCAGTGAAGTATAAGTAATCCTTGTTTTTTCCGTTATTTGACACTATACTCGCCCAAGCATATCCTAGAAATCCACCCGTTAGTAGTGATGCGAGTAATTGCCCAAAACTAAAACACGCGTTGTTGTAATTCCAGTAAAAATCAAATAATATGATCATTGGGAAGAATATCAATGTGGGCCAGTTGGACGTATACAATTTATTCCATATCATTGGATATAGTAGATATCCGAATGTAAAGGTTAATAATGCTTGTCCTTGCGGTAAGAGTGCGATATCATCTATTAATGTAAATGCCGAACATATCGCAGTTGTGGCAGTTTCGGGTGGGCGCGCGAACCATTTTGCAGTTGGGTCAATATGAAAATACGTATCTATCATATTCAATGCTGATGAGAACATCATAACTATCACACTGGACATCACCAACCCTGCTAAATATATCATGCCTTTGTAGTCTGAATTCAGTACTGAACTCATCGTAAAGAAACTCGCAATTATAAATGGGGATAATCGTAAAAATAGATACCCAAAAAGTCTTAAATTGATTTCATACATTGAGCGTTATTATAATATACTTGCATATTTGTTTTTCATATAGTTGTAAAAACGTAATTAAACACTTCTTGAATAGTAGACACTTTGTAAAACTCTATGTCAACTTCTGGCTTGGCCGTCTTTTTCCATTCTATAAAGTCGCGATGGTTTGCCTCGGGATATAAGAACGTCTTTATGCCCGCTCGTATTCCACCCGTTATTTTTAGGTCTAATCCACCGATAGCCGTTACCTCTCCTTGTAGATTAATCTCACCGGTTATTGCTAGATTATTCTTTATCTTTTTATTATTGAATATACTAAATATTGCCGCGGTAATTGCTGCCCCGGCCGATGGTCCGTCCTTTGAGACGGCTCCTTCCGGACAATGGATATGTAGACCTTGACATTGTGTTTCTTTAAATTGAACCAATAATTCCTTCTTTGTATCATTGGGAGTTAAATTCCAGGCCAATGATTTGGCAACATTCATGCTTTCTTTCATTACATCTCCTTGTAGCCCAGTTAGTCGCAATTCTAGAAAAGACGACGTGGGAAATAGCAACGTTTGTATGGGTATTATCCCACCCCTACCCAGCGAATTTGCCCATAGTCCGTTTATTATTCCCACTTCTGCTCGTTTATGTATAGATTTCTCTATTATCTTATGGTATTTCGTTAAGTACTTGTTCTCTAAATTGTCTTCCGTTATTACTACCGGCAATTCTATCTCGGTATCACACGCATTCCTCAGTATGTCTAAATTTATTTCGCCGTATAAATCAAACAATAACTCTTTTAATTTTCTAACGCCCGGCTCCATCGTATATTTCTCTATTATATGTTCTATCATATTGTCTGAGATGTATACAATGTTATCAAACCCCATCTTTGCATTGATCTCCGGCAATATATACTTGTTTACTATTACCATTTTGTCGTCTAATGTTAGGTTCTCAAACTTTATTCTATGTATACGATCTAATAATATACGGTCAATTTGATCGGGGTCATTGTATGAAAATATAAATAAGGCCTTTGATAGATCTATGTTTATGCCACTAAAATACTTATCTTGGTATGTATCATTCTGTGTTTGGTCTATTAAATGGGTAAATATTCCGATAATTTCACGACCGTTCTCTGTCTTACTTACTTTATCCAATTCGTCTATGTATATTATGGGGTTCATGCATTTTGAATCCATTAATATATCTATAATCTTACCCCATGTTGAGTTCATATATGTATATCCGTGACCTTCTATTGTTGAACCATTACATGAACCTCCAAGTGCAATAAATGCGAAGGGGCGAGAACTACCATCTACATCTTTTAAACACTTAGATAATCCCTTCTTTGCCATACTCGTTTTGCCAATACCGGGACTTCCTTCAAAACCAAAACAATACCCTGTCTGTTCTCCGTTCATCCATTGACCTATTATTTTCATTATTTGGTTCTTCGCCTTTCTGTGTGCATATATTGAATTATCCAATACTGAGAGAACGTCGCCTAGTGTATTTTCTACCTTTTTTATGTTTTTATTCAATACTTCCGTGTCAATTATTATTCTAGTTAGCGATGTCGTATTGTTAGTAATCACTTTATCATACAACTCGTATAATAGCAATGGCTGTGTATTTTTCAGTCCGTTCAAGTATTCTGATATTCGTTTGATCTTTGTATATTTCGGTTGGTTCGCTGTAATTAGTTTTAGATCTACGGAATGTAACTTGGCATAATTATTTATATATTGTACAAGTCCGTTTATTTGTGGCAAACCGGTATTATTTAACTCCGTTTCTATTATTCTAACCAGGTTCTCTTGTGCGTATCCGATTATCGCCTTCGTCCCCTTTACTATGTCTAGAACTGTATACATCTTCTTTGTTGTTACTTTCAGTTCTGGAAAAATCTGATGCAATATCGTTAGTATACGCCGATACCATTCGTTCAATATCTTGATTTCCTTTAATGCTGGCTCTTCCCTATATACACCAAATGGGATCTTTATCAACCCTTCCAGATACTGCTTCGTCTTTAATCCCATCTCGTCCGGTTTTCCCTTTATTTCTTTGAGTTTTATCATTGCCTTTTCTTTTACTATATCGTCAGCCTTCATTAAATATATTTGTTGCTCTAATGACACCTGACTTACATCATACTTTTGCATTCTATCATTCGCATTTGTAATAGCGTGTTTTACTACTTCTTTGAAATTCTTTTTTATTTTATGGGGCAAACTCTCGTAAAAAAACTGTAATTGCTGGTTCTCTGCACTATCGGTAGAATTAACCGATAACATTTCGTATAACAAATAACTTATATAGTTTACATCGGTGTCGTCCTCGTTTGTTAATAGATTTATTAATAGTCCTCGTTGCGAATATATATCTAGTTCCAAAAATGACTTCATCGTCACATCTAGTTTGTTTTGTTTTACATTAGCAACATCACGTATCACCGTAAACATTTTCTTGATAATATCATCATTTCCATGTATTAACACGTCTTTTAATGTCATCGTGTCTTTTATGCGACCTACAATATATCCTTCTAGTTCTCTACGACCACCTGAGATTGTAGTTATATCACTCATTCGCGTCGTCACATATTCATTTATTATACAATCTAGCTGTACGTCTTCTATTATACCCGTTATTAATAAGCTCTTCTTGGCTTTCTCATTCTGTATTATTACTCTTATTCCATAGATACGCTGATATAATAAATTGGTACCTGTGTCTACATCAAAGCATTCAAATGATGCAGCGTCTAACATATTAATATCATCGTCTGTTATCTTGTTCGCACACATTACTTGTGGATTACTTGGTGATTTGTGGTTTGGCTTCCAATGAAGCACTTTATAACCGATTGGCTGTATGTATTTCTTTATCAAATTGTATTTACTGTTTAATATTGGGTCTTGTATATGCATATTCTTAAATTCTGTTCCAAAACTTATAAATAACAAATCATCTATGGTCTTTGTACCGAACCCACATATGATTGTTGAAAGTTTATTTATCACGGTTTGACATTCTATAATGTTACTGTCTATATCCGCTTGATTAGCACACACAAGTATTTTTTCATTTAATATTATTGTCTTTTTAAATAGATCAACGAGAACATTGACAGATAACGAGACCTCATTATCACTAAATATCCGCTCTTTTTTGTTTTGATTGATTGAACTGATTGTATTCCTTATTATATCTTGGATATATGCTATTTTATTCGCAATTGCGTCTTTCATCTTCACGATATCATCCGGGGGTTTTACCAACTTCTTTGATTTATTTGGTAGGTTCGGATTATTCATAATTATACATACATTATCTTATTATTAATTTTCAAATTCCGTACTAATCTTACAATATTATATCAAAGGGTATAAAACTTACACAACACTCTATATATCCATCGCAGTAATCTAACTTGTAATACCATGGGCATTCCAAGTTACTTTTCACACATTATTCGCAATTATTCTAATATTGTCAGAAATTTGCGTTTTTTCAAAGAGATGTCTGGATTTCGGTTTGAACATCTCTTTATGGATTGTAATTCCATTGTATATGATGCCGTCCATTCTGTTGATGCACGCGTAAAATCGGGTGAACTATCTAACGATAATGACCTGGATGCTATTATTATTAGTGAAGTCATTCAGAAAATAGACACATACGTTTATATGATCCGTCCATCAAAAACTATCTTTATTGCGTTTGATGGCGTTGCACCATTCGCCAAAATGGAACAACAGCGTACTCGTAGATATAAATCCCACTTTATTAGTAATGTTCGTTTTTCGGATGCGGCTTCGCCCCCGCCCTTTGCTTGGAATACGTCTGCAATTACACCCGGCACACACTTCATGGAGAAGTTATCTAATCGCATGAATTATCATTTTAAGAACTCTGAACAAAAATATAATGTTACTAGCGTTCGGATATCATGTTCGGATATTCCAGGAGAAGGGGAACATAAGCTTTATAGTTATATCAGAGATAACCGGTTGACAAATGACAATATCGCGGTTTACGGCCTGGATTCCGATCTGATTATGCTCTCTATTTTTCATTTGGACTACTCTAAAAATATATATATTTTCCGAGAAGCTCCGGAATTTTTAAAGAACTCTATACCCATTGATGCTCGCGGAGATAGCGAGAATGAACCACATTTCTTAGATATACGTACACTGGCTACGTCCATTCTATCTGATATGCACTGTGAATGCCCACATACGGATAGAATTGACGACTATGTATTTCTTTGTTTTTTACTGGGCAATGACTTTCTACCACATTTCCCCGCTATGAATATTCGCACTCATGGCATTGATGTTCTTCTTGACATGTATCGCATTTATATTGGTAGATATCCCGATAAATTCTTGGTTTCACGAACCGCCGGTAAGATACATTGGAAAAATTTGTCTTTACTTATTAATGAAATTGCAAAGAAAGAACACGAGTTTTTGATACAAGAGTACTTCGTACGCGACAAATTGGATCATCGCAAGTTTCCGGAAACCACACCTGAGGAAAAGGAACAAGTTTTCGTCAACGCCCCCATTATTTATAGACACGACGAAAAATATATTTGCCCGAGTGAGCACCACTGGGAAGAAAGATACTACAAGTTACTATTTTCTACATATCGTAAAGCTCACGCAATTAAACCCATATGTATTAATTATTTGGAAGGCTTGGAATGGGTATTCTGTTACTATACAGGCGCATGTCCCAATTGGAAATGGAAATATAATTATCATTACCCCCCTCTGTTCTCGGATTTGTGCAAATATGTGCCACATTACGATACCCAATTCCTTGATGCAGTGGCTACCAAGACTAGCAATCGCCCGTTCTCCCCATATGTTCAGTTGTCTTACGTTTTACCATTTGCAAAGTTAGATTTGCTTCCAAAGGGCATCGCTACTTTCTTACGGTCAAATTACAGTGAACTATATCCAGAAAAATATGACCTATGTTGGGCGTTTTGTCGGTATCTATGGGAAGCTCACCCAATCCTACCGAACATTTCGGTTGAATTACTTGAACAATGGGATAAACAGTTTCACTTTTGGAACGCTGATGCCAAACCATAGCTTTCGGATTACACAATTTGACCTTACAAATCGTGTAAAAAATTGAACGTTATTTAATTAAGTATTTAAATGTATAAATGCACAAACCATTAAAATGGCTACACCCAATATATGTGACGTCACTTGCGTCGTTTGTCTAGACGTGACAGACACCATTACCGACTGCAACCACCATATCTGTCGCAGCTGCTATACAAAGGTCGTTGCCCATCCGCAACCGAATATGCGAAATTGTCCGTATTGCAGAAAGGAACATTTTGCTCTCAACGTGACGGCGCACCCTCTCACAGCAGAACAACGCAACCTCCATTATGACGCGTTGCTGGCTTTCTACAATGAAGCGAATGCCATAGCAGTTACCCACTTGAAAGTGGTCATCTTTGAGTATGGGTTAAATCGGGTAACTGACCAATCCGGCCACGAGATTGATTACGAGTGTCCATTATACGATATCAAAAACACCTTGATGGGAACCCTCGGCGAAATAAAAGACAAATCATATAACAATGTTGTGGTAAACAAGTTTGGCACGCGTCTCGGCACAGTGGATGACACCACGCTTTATTATGATCCAGCGAGAGCAACGTGTTTTCAGAGGTAATCTGCGTTCGTGCAGAGAGGCACTTATAATAAAAAA
>Ga0075465_10000103_pt1 | contig 14594 bp, 24 predicted proteins | sample DEB19_08_DNA_6_FD_71484 | JGI IMG/M metagenome (GOLD analysis project Ga0075465, IMG submission 71484) | Aqueous microbial communities from the Delaware River and Bay under freshwater to marine salinity gradient to study organic matter... | ecosystem: Environmental > Aquatic > Marine > Coastal ...
AAAACACAAACGTTGATTTAGCACAGAATCCCAGCTTTTGCCAAACACCTGTTACAGGCAGTACGGGTTTGAATGTACTATCTCTTTTCGATGGTATGAGTTGCGGACAAATTGCACTTCAACGAGTAGGAATTAAAGTAGAAAATTACTTTGCATCTGAAATTGATAAATATGCTATCAAAGTAACACAACACAACTACCCTGACACTATACAACTTGGAAGCGTAGTTGATGTAAAAGGGAATGATTTACCAAAGATTGATTTATTGATTGGAGGAAGTCCGTGTCAAGGATTTTCATTTGCAGGTAAACAGCTAAATTTTGAAGACCCAAGAAGCAAATTGTTTTTTGAATTTGTAAGGCTAATAAAGGAATGCAAACCGACTTATTTCTTATTGGAAAATGTAAAAATGAAAAAGGAATATCAAGACGTAATTACTGAACATTTAGGAGTAGAACCAATTGAAATAAATTCAAATCTTTTATCGGCTCAAAACAGAAAACGTATTTATTGGACTAATATTCCTGGTGTTTCGCTTCCAAATGATAAAGGCATTTTATTGAAAGATATTGTTCATGAAAATGCAGACAATCATTTATCTGAAAAAGAAATTGACTATATGCTTAGAAGTAGTGGAGAGTGGAGTCCATCATCTAATAATAGATTTGAAACCTATTTGAATTATCCTGAAAGAAAGTCACATTGTTTAACAGCCAACTTAAACAAGGGTGTTCCGTATAATTGTTTTTTTGAAATTCTATCTGAATACATTGTGCCATTTGACAAAACTTTGCAAATATTGGATAAAGAAGTGCAACGTGGCAAAGTTGGTTATTTCAGAAAAGATAGTCAAGCAAACAGAGTTTATTATATCCACGACAAAGCAATTACTTTAACTGGAGAAGCTGGAGGTGGTGCAGCAAAAATGGGGCAATATTTATTTGGTTGTCTAACGCCTGATAGAATTGAACAAAGACAAAACGGACAAAGGTTTAATGATGGGAAGAAATTTTACACATTAACTGCACAAGATAAACACGGGGTTTTAATTGAGGGTTATATTAGAAAATTAACCCCAATTGAATGTGAAAGATTGCAAACTGTGCCTGATAACTATTCGGCTATTGTAAGCAATTCACAACGATATAAAATGTTAGGCAATGGGTGGACTGTTGATGTGATAGCTCACATCTTCGGAGGGCTTTCGTAGTATTGCTTGTAACGTTTTCGGGCTTGGCGAAGTTGCCGAACCGAAAAGCCAAATTGAAAAACTAAACTTAATAATTAAGAACAAATGTTGATAGAAGAACAAAACGGTAATTTTGCCAAACCCGTGTTAGGCGTAGTGCTTTCGTTATTCGATGGTATGAGTTGCGGACAGATTGCACTAAACAGGGCAGGTATTTCCTATGGCAAATATTATGCTTCGGAGATTGACAAACACGCCATCAAAGTAACGCAACACAATTACCCTGACACTATACAACTTGGAAGTGTTACAGAAATTAAAGGTACGGATTTACCGCAAATTGATTTATTGATAGGTGGAAGCCCTTGCCAAGGATTTTCTTTTGCAGGGAAAGGTTTAAACTTTGAAGACCCAAGAAGTAAACTATTTTTTGAATTTGTAAGGCTAATAAAGGAATGCAAACCGAAATATTGGCTTTTGGAAAATGTGGTTATGAAAAAGGAATTTGAGCAAGTGATAACCGAACATTTGGGAGTTGAGCCTGTGAAGATAAACTCTAATATTTTTTCGGCACAAGATAGAAAACGTATTTATTGGACAAATATTCCATTAAATAAATTGCCTGACGATTGTAATATTTTTATTAAAGATATTGTAGGATTTGAGAGTGAAATACCTTGTGAAAAAGATGTTATTGATGAAGTGAGAAAATACACAAGTAGGGATTTCCAAATTAGCATTTCAAAAAATGGTAGAATAAGACCACATATATTTGATGCTAAAAAAAGCGGAATTTCAGAAATTGGCACACTTGTAAATCCATCTGATAAATGCGTTACAATTATTGCAAGTCATGCACCAAAAACGTATAGAAGCAATCCTTTTGAAATTTATGAACTTAATGTAAATGAATGTGAAAAAATACAAGGCGTGCCTGAAAACTACACTTCACTTGTTTCGGAAAGGCAATCAAAAAAGATGCTCGGAAACGGATGGAATGTTGATACAATCGCTCATATTTTCGGAGGACTGTCTTAGCATTACGCCTAACGTCCTGTGGCTTTGTCTTGTTGCCGAGTAAATACAAGACCAATTTTAAATTAAAAACAAATGTCAGAAAGTACAAAATCAACATCAAATGAAACCGAAACGGCAATAAGTCAAAACCGCTGTTATCGCCAGTACGGTTTTTTAAAGGAGATTGCGATAAAAATATTCATTGGTATGTAGGTTGTTATTCTAATGGAATGCATTATTACAATGAGTGTGCATATTGTGGAAAAAGAAAATCAATAGAAATAGGTTAATTATGACAAACAAAGTAATAAATGGAGATTGTCTTGAAATAATGAAAGATATTCCTGATGGAAGTGTTGATATGATACTTTGTGATTTACCATATGGAACAACAGCTTGTAAATGGGATGTATTAATACCGTTTGATAAACTTTGGGCTGAATATGAAAGAGTAATTAAATAAGGTTGCTATGCTTCGTGGACTTGGCAAACAATCGTTGAAAACTGACAGACCTGAAAGCAGCAATGTCAAACTTTGTTCTAGATGAGGAGACGATCAAAAAACTGGCTGACCTGAGGGCGGCAATGTCAAACCTTGGAAACACAACCAAACTCGAAGTTGGCATCCCAGATCATAAACTGTAACCACATGTGATACCAATGGTTTTTCTAACAAAGGAAAAACCTATGGAAAACATATCAGCAGTAGAATGGTTCGCTGGCGAAATATTAAAGTCACGCCAACTTTTTGGTGCAAGCGAAGAATTTGATAAACTTTACGCAAGAGCCAAGGCTATCGAAGAAAGCAATAAAGAAGCAGCCTTTCTGGCTGGTTTCAAAGTGTCTGGTGAAGGTAGAAATGGCGAATATCCACACGCTGGTGAAACGGATGAACGCCTTAAAGAAGTGTTGAAAGACGAACTTGCCGAATACTTCAAAAAGAAGGAATCCACACCGACTCCAGAAGAAACCAGCATGGTCGATGAGATTCAACAGATCATCAAAAACAGCAAACTTGACTGTAAGAAAATAGACGCCATCACCGACGAGTGGGGAGACCGCTTGTACTTCTACCTATCGTACAAATGTACTTCTAACACAAATACAGACGAACACACAAGAAACAAAGAGGTTTTGGACGTTTTTTCTGAACTTGCCGCTTTCTCAAATTTCTTGATCTCAAAGTCTCAACCTCTTACAGCATATGATCAAGTGACCAAAGAGGGTATTGGTCTTGTGTGTCTAAAAAGGTTTACAGGCCAAGACGAACAGGTCATCAAAGCCGTATCACTCTGGAGAGAGGTATGGAAATTGATCAGAACGGCTGACATCACAGATTTAAACGATCCATTGACACAACAAATTGTTTTATAAAAAATTCTTAATCAAAAACAACGATGGGCTTTCCAAAAAATAAAAAGAAGCCTATGGAATATGAGTCCATAGAGAACTGTTCAAACTTCAAAACCTTTTTCAAGGAAAACGGATTCCACGTTTTTAGATTATTTGACTCAGTCAAAGAGGAAATGTTTAAAAGCGTTGATATTTCTACAGATACGCTTGAAGTTCTAGCTAACACGAGTTATCACAAGGATGTTTTTAGGACTAAACTTGGCGATATAAAACAAATCCAAAATCTCCACAATAACGCTTTCTTTTTAGATTTGGATAAGATAAACCAACATCTTGCTGGCTTAATCAACTTGAGAGAAGGGGAATATCAGGTGTTGAATAATCAATATTTCTGCAAACCTCCAAACTACAAGATGACTTCGGCGCACCAAGACAACGCTTATTTTGAGTCAAATGAGAATATAGTCACCTTTTGGATACCACTCCAAGACGTTGATATGGTGAACTCTTGCATGTTTTATGTACCGAAAAGCCACAAAGATGGTTTGGTTGAACACAAAGCCATAGGCACAAACGTGAGGACAAGAACAGGTAAGACAGGGTACAGCTTGTACAGTGATGTTTATCCAAACGAATTATTTGTGAAAGTTCCAATGGAAGCGTTCGACGTATTGATCCATGATAAAAACACGATGCATTTTTCTTCAACAAACCAGTCTGGTGATTATAGGATAGCATTTACTTGTATAATGAAAATCTTGAAAGATGTTGAGTAAGAAAAACAGCTTTCCAGACAAAACAGAGACATACCCATATCATATGATACCAAACCCCATGGAGGAAAGAGACCCAAAACGAACGGTAGAACTTGAAGCTAAACTTGAATACACCATGAGGCATAAAATGGGTATTTCCCCGAAAGGTGGAACAGGTTCGTTAATGTCAGAAGACAAACGGAAGAAAGCTAGAGAAAAACGTAAAAAACGCAAGTAGTATGAATGTGCTAGAAAAACTAACAGAAGCGTTGACACAACGTGGCATGTTTAAGAGCCAAGCCAAACAAGTTGTGGAGCTTGCTAAACCAAAAATCGAGGCCTTGCTGCCAGAATATAAAATATCTTGGGATCAACCTTGGAACGATTATCCAATATCCATTTATGTGATCTGGTATGAATCTGTTTTGAGACAAGAGGCTTTAGACTGGATAGAAAAAAACATTCCACAAGCTTGGTATAAAGATTTCTTTCTACCAGATGTGTTAGAAGGACAAACAACTTAAAAACAAACAAGAGAAGAAAGGAGACGAAACATGCCAGAAGTTAAAAAATATAAGGTAGTCGGTGTTAGTGAACTGAAAGAGTTAATACCAGAGATTGAGTTTGACACACACCGACCAGTTGACCCAAAAAGTTTGGAGGAACTTGCAAACCTCATTGCCGAACATGCTCCAAAGTATGGGTTTTCTTTCGTCCAATTTGTGGCGAATGGGAAGGGTACACTTATTATGTTGCAACGAGAATAAAACCAAAAAGTTTGTCCTAAAAAACAAACATGGCAAAGAAAACGACAAGTTTTGAATCATACCCAGATGGGTTTAAGATTAGACTTCACAACAAACGAGTGACCATTGTGGAAGATGGTGATGGTGATCTGCTGTTATATTTTCAGTTCGCCGACCAAGACCCACACAAGCCAGCCTGTGAACACTCGGTAACAAGAGACAAAGTTAGAAACACGGTTTTAAAGCTGTCTGCAGAATCTATGGAACATTTGATGGTTGGCTATGCCAAGTGGAGAAATAGACAGCTTTTGGACGAATTTGCCAAAGGTAAAAAACAAGTATAAGATGGTGGCGAACGAAAAGAAAGCTTGGGAATTGTACCCAGCCAAGACAAAAATTGGACAGGCTCAGCGCGAGGCATATCTAAAAGGACTTGAAGCGAATGAAAAAGCTGCTCAAAAAACCTTAGAATTTTCACATGACATCCTAACAGAGGATGAATTTAAGCAACTGTTTGGATTAAAACCAAAGTGCACAGTCCCCCAAGAATTTTTGGAGAATGTATCAACGATGTTCGTTGGATCGAAGCTGTTATATGATGAGTTCTTCAAGAAAATCCGAACGAAATCCCCGATGGGATTTAATGATTCAAACATAGAATTGAGTTCATCGACAGAATATAGAAAAGGATGGAGGGATTTAATTTTAGCATTGGGAGATAGACCACATGTGAGTGTATACTTTGCTTACATCGGGGAGAAATCATCTGGCAGAGATATACCATTTTGGACTTGTAAAACTTGGGAAGACCCACAACTTCAGGCACTTATGTCTGTTGCTTATTCCACAATCGAGACAAAACTGAATGTTATCAATGGTGATTTTGCAGCCAAATTTGGAGTTTCATACCCTTTTAACTTGGACAAGTATCAATCAAACAATTGGTTTTGGAGAATCCAAGGGATCGATCTCCACAAGCCTGTTTACTTTAAAGACGAGAACGGAGTTATGAGAAAAATAGGAGGTTATGATCTCAAGCGAGTGATGGCAAACGTTGATAATGTATTCGTTGGAAAAATGCAAGAACCGTTTGTAAGAATTATAGACTCGGTCAAGAATTAAGCTATGTATCCATATCACGGAAAGATAAAGCAAAGAATAACAAATGGGGAGTTGGTTTCACATGAATATGTTGATTCATACAACTCGATCAAAGAACCTTGTTTGTTGCTCTATTTCAACACTCACCCGTACGTGAGACCGATTAGAGAACACCGTTTTGAAGAATATAGACCACTATTAAAGAATTAAAACATATGGGAACAATAATAACAGAATTTGATGTCAAGATATTTGGTATAGTCCAAATTGCCGAGCTTATACCAGAAACTGCCGAATTTGTAAACAAACCGCACACCAAAGAGGCGATTGAAAAAGTCGTTCTTTTGATTCTTCTTAACCAGAAGAAGGTTAACATAGAATTTATACAAGTTGTCGAGTTTGGTAACCAGAGTTGGATAATGGTAAAGGTCATCAAATCAATCGAAGTTACGTCCGACTGATGGATTCAGTTTCAGCATACCAACTCCCTGTCATGAAAGCGCATTGTAAGACATGTCCTTTCAGACCAAACGGACGTGGCCATTGGACTGATATGGCCTTGGCCTCACAGGTTCAAGCTAGAACCCTATTTAAGGCGCACCAGATATGTCACGGCACTGAGGGCGAAAATCGGCAACCAAACAATAGGTGTAAAGGTTCATTTGACGCAAATAAAGAGATTTATGATCGCATGGGATGTGGTGATCTAGTGAAATAAAAAAGGAAATCATGACTAAAAACACGAATGTTTCAAATGCCATTGACGCATTATCTACGGAAAAAGAAAGAGTGAGAAGAATGGCAAAGAACGCCTTTGGTAGAATCGTTAAACGAGACAAAGGGGTCACCTCTAAGATGATTGTTGAACTTTTTGGCAGCTTGGTTATTAGTAGAGACGTTTCATTTGATGGGTTCAAGTTGGCGTGGCCAAACCTCTCGTTGAAAGAGTTTAATATAAACTACGTCCGATCAATTCTCAGAAATTTACCAGAGATACTTGAAGTTGGTGGTGTTGATCTGAAAGACTTTGTCGTTTTAAGACGATGCACAGAGGTCAGAGAAGATGGTAAGGAGAGAATAGTTTGCACATATGAAGTTTCTGACAATACTCAACTTCTTGATCTTGTGACAAACGCCTTGGCCGAAATGAAAGAGATAGTTAATACTCATGTGGCACTGATAAACCTTATCAAAGAACACGAGGACATTTATGGTTCTCAGGCGGTTTCAAAAGCCGAAGACGAATGGAAAGATTTTTTAGGTATCACAAAATCGCCGAGAAACAATTCTGGTGTTGAAGTTTAAACAATAATTATCATGACAAGTAAACAAATAGCTATCGAAGTGCTGGGTAAAATCTCAGCATCTTTTCCAAATTACTTTGAAAACGCCAAAGCGGCTGCCGAAATCCTTCTTAGTGGCATAGATATCAAAGAAGACCTGAACATTGTCAATTCCATCTGTTTTTCTTGGATGGAAGCCAAACAACCGATCAAGACAACAGGCAGTTTCGAGACAGTCGGCCAGCTTTTTAAAGCCCTTCCGAGTTTTTTCCCAAGCGAATTGTGGGACGGTGCTGAGATAATCATCACCAAATATGTTGAGGAGAAAATCAATGGCGATGCCACTGTTAGAGTTTATTACAGCATACCAGTGGGGGCAGAGAATGTGGAGGTGTTCTTGGGGGTTATGTCAGAAATGTCAGAGATCATCAGAAATCACCTTAGAATAATCAATTCGTTGGAGGAAATGGTGGAGGTTTATGGAAATGTCGATGACGCAGTGAGAATCGTCGAAGAGTATTGGCATGGAGTTTTCTAAAGACTGTACCATGGAACAAGCTGGACAATCCACAAGACTATTGAATTTTCGCCAAACCGCAGAATTTCAGATGCTGATAACACTCGCCAAAGAGAACAGGCAAGATTTGTATCGTTATGTGGAGTTCATGCTGGAGGAGCAACCCGATGGCGCAAAATTCATACCGAAGAACTTTTTTACAGCTTTATTGCATGAAGGCATCGTGCACCAAATGGCACTCTTCGGTTCTACAATATACATCGCACGAGAAGGACACTTCGTCTGGAAAGACGGGCGTCTATGGCTAGATTCGACAACCGCTAAAACATAAAAAATATGGACGTTTTCCCAAAATTTATCATAGAGAAGAACATTGACTCTGGAGAAACTTATTTGATCATAGGCAAAGCAACCTATCACAGACAGCTTGCGTGTTCTGAAGAGAATGTGGTGTCTGGCGGTTGGTACACTTATGATAATAAAGACAAATCTTTCACCTTTCATGGAGAAAGCGATCAATTCGGTAGAGCCGAGGTTGAACATATACTTGACTGTGTAAGAAATGATAGAGTTTCCACAAAGCATCAAAGGAGAGACCTGTCCAAAAAGACTGGACACAAGTTCTACCACAGAGACCAAGCTGGACAAAAAATAGAACTGATATGAAACTTGTGAAACTGTTGAAGTGGGGCGGTTATTATGTGAACATGGAAAGGCAAATAACAAACCCATGTGCGTTGAGTACGATCATAAAAGTTGACTTCGTTTCGGTCGATAGGCCAGAACTGATCACAAGCGATTTTGAGATCACGGAAAGGCAATTGGAGAGGCTTCTAAAACCACTCGGTGTTCTGGTAAGGAACAAAAAACATGGAAAGAGCGAATATATCATCGATGGAATGACTTATGCCGCTCCAGTTGTATCAGTCAACGGAAGGTTAGCTAAAACTGGAGTCACGACTTGCAACGGGGAGAGCGTTGGATACAGACCAGAGAATCTGTTGATGCAAATGATAAGCGGGGTTCAACCGATCGAATATGTGACCGTTTTGCTCAAAAGAACTGAACAAGATAATGATGAAGAGTTATGATAATCCAAACTAAAGCTGACAGAGAAATGATGCTAAATAGGCTTAAGCACAACATGAGGAGGAACGAACACAAGGGTTCAATAACTGTCATGCTTCTACCAGCTTTGGCGCAAGCACTTGTGGGATTCGAGCAAGGAGAAGATTTGGTCAACAACTGTGTCGTCTGTAAAATAGATGGGCAAGACTATGACTTGCGTCCAAAAAGTGCCAAGTACTGCAGTCTCAAGGAGTATAAAGGCAATGAGATCACCATACAGATACCGAAACGAATAACCAATGTGACAAACGTTTTCCTAGCTGGTGCACTTTATGGTTCTCTTTCACCGAAACAAAAGAAGAATTGGGAGAAACATCTTTTTGAAAAGAATATTAGATTTGTGTCTGCTGATCATTCTCGTAGGTTCTTTGTAGACGAAGAAGCCATAAAAACCATAATTTCTGCTAGACTGGCTTGGTACAAGTGACATCTGTAACGAAGATGAAACTTCTTGGTTTTTCTGAAAACAGAAGACATGTTGATAACGTACGAGGAATTTTTGGAGTCGGTTGCATTGAACACATCAACAGCAACCAAGGAAGAAGTTGAAGCCTATAACAAAAGGGTGGAAACTCTGAGAGAAAAATTCAAGGAAAAAGGTGTTTATTCCATGAAGAACAACATCGACTCGTTGCTTACCTTTCAGAACAAAGTGACACCAAAACTGTTCATCCATATTTATGGAGAACGAATGGGAATGCACTTTGCGCAAACGTTCGTTGATATGAAGATGAATATCTTGTCTTTGTACCAACAAATGGACATAGGGAACAAAATGTACCTTCTGTATAGAATAGCTAGTAACACGCCCGAAGAGGACATGTATATATACGCTTAAAAACTCGTTTTATGGGAAACATTAAAGATAAAACCAAATTGGCAAATCCATTTAGTCCTTATTTCAATCCAGATAAAGAGGACAATCTTTCTGGAAACGCCAAAATAAAAGAGGCATTCAGGTATTGGTTGGGTGACGTTTATCCTACTTTTCGGATGCCAGAGGATATGATCTTCATCACCATTGGTTATCATCAGATTTTGATCTTGTCAAGTTGTTCCTTTGATGAAAATAGAGAAGCGGCAAACAAGATGATTCGTTGGCTCTCAGTCATGATGGTAGAAGCAGAACTGGAGGAACAAGATGAGACTTCTCTTCACCAAGGTTCGGTTCTTAAAGTTTCTTCATCAAAGTTGTCGATCAAGTTGAACGGTGAACTTGGGTCAACCCCATGGGATGGCTTTTTAACACGAATGAAAAAGCCAACAGAGTACCATATTGTGTGGAATGGAGACAAAACCCAAGGTATCATTGTGTCTGACAAACAACTTGCATACGAAGCCAGAAAAGGCTCTGACACAAACTGTTTCACACAAGAAGGTAAACAATCGTTAATAGCTGTTGCCTTTTGCGAACAAACTGCAGAAGAGGATTGCACAATACAAACCATAGAATTATGATCATAATAGGCTGGATAGGCGCAATTTCCTTTTCCATTTGCGGCATCCCCCAAGCGTGGATGTGTTTCAAGAACAAGCACGCAGACGGCATGTCGATGTATTACCTATTGCTTTGGTTGATCGGTGAAATCTGTACCATAGTGTATGTAGTGCCAACTGGAAACATGCCGCTCATCTCAAACTACATTTTCAATTTGGTTGTGTTGTTGATCATACTCAGGTACAAAATCTGGCCAAAGAGTGAGCCAGAGGGGACTAATAAATATCAAAAGTGAAGTCATGAAATTGTTTGAAGCTAGTACACAAAAGTTGAAAGAAAGCGAATCTAAGAAAACTGCTGATTTGGCGAAAAAAGCTGGTGCTTTGAAGGCCAAAAAGGAGACGTTGGATAAGCAAAAGAAAAAGCTTGATGCGGAAATCGGTAAGATCAATGAAGAACTCAAAAAAGTTGCACAAGAACTTAGAGATTCTAGAGCAGACGACGCAGAAGCAAGTCGAAAGTAATCGAACCGAAGTAGTCAATAGGAGAAACTCCAACTTTGATGTGTATATTGGTAGACCCAGCATTTGGGGAAACCCGTATACACATCGAAAAGACGAAACCACTTTAGCAAAATTTGTTGTGGCCACAAGAAGAGAGGCCATAGAGAAATATGAAGACCATCTAAGATCATCACCAGAACTTCTAGAAAAACTTGAAGAATTGAGAGGCAAAAAACTCGGATGCTGGTGCAAACCAAACTCTTGCCATGGTGACATCATCATAAAACTTTTGGAAGAAAACAGAACTCTTTGTTCTAGAAATTCTTGATAAACAAGACCGTAAGGTACGCCTGTAACGACATGTTAGGGTGTGAGTTTTTCATTTGCCGAGTTGGCGAAATCGGAAGACGCGCCCATGTATAGTGGGTGGTAGGGAAGAATAAAATGGAATTGGAGGAAAGGTTGGTGAACGTGGCCAAACTAAAGAAACTCAAGCCAATGAGAGAGACCAATGAAGTGTGAATCAGTCCCAACAGACATTTGTAGGAGTCGACGCTTGCTTTTGTTTGTCCTTGGAGGTTCGAGTCCTCTGCACGGCACTAATAAATATTGATCATGGGACGATTTTCAGCTACGAGGCTTGTCTTGAATGGTTTGAGACAAAAACAGCAAGAAGAAAAAACTGGTAAGCCTTTGCCAGACTCAACATTTGAGGCCGTTGAGAAAGAACTAAAAAATGCTGAAGTGAGGATAGACGTTTTAACGACTTTTGTTTTTATTTTGGCGACATTTTTGATCTTATCAGCCCTAATGGTGTAACAAGAACGAGGGCGCAACGTTAATGAAGAAAGACAGGCAAACGAGCCGTCTAAACAAATGAAAAGGTCTGTTATCGGCTCTGACTCATAATCAGTAGAAACCGTAACTGGTCACATGTGGGTTCGAATCCCTCACAGACCACACCTCGGCGAGGTAATTGAAAAGTCTTTTATCTTTGCTGAAGAACTTAGAGCCTGTATGGAATCAGGTAGTGAGTGGGAGTATTGCCGATTTCCCACCCTCTAAACCAATTAAAGAATAGACGCACTTGATACTGTTAAGTGTGGTCGAAACATGGTAGTAGATCAAGACAAAAAAGCGCGTTTGTTTTATCCTACCTTGGGTGTTTGGGGCAGTGGCTCAGTTGGCTAGAGCGGATGATTGTACGGCGGTGCTATCATTGCGTCGGGGGTTCGAGTCCCTCCTCTCCCACAAAAACGACAAAGTAGTTCAGCTGGAAAGAATGACAGCCTCCTAAGCTGTAGGTCGGGTGTTCGAATCACCCCTTTGTCACTTTTTTCGAGAAATCCTCGGCTTCTTTCTTTATTGTCATGTTTGTTTAGAAGCTGAGGTCTCGATACATAATCTATGGCGAAACACAGGGATACATTCAATGCCACAACCGCTTTGGCAACCATAAACAGACTTAGAAGAGTCCTGTTAGAAGAAGAATTGATCTGTGAAGAAGATTTCCCATTCATATTTTCCACCTTTCTGAAAAGGAAATACAACAACGAGGTCAAACTTGCCATTTCCAAGAAAAGAAAAACATTGGTTGTTGTCTACAATGGCAACAAAGGGCTGGAACAATTGGACACGCCGATCGGTTTCACCCCAGAAGAGAAACTGCTTCAACTTACATTAAAACTCCATAAAAAGATCGATGATGGTATTGTTGACATGACATCATGACATGACAACCAACTTTGGCACGGTCTTTGAGAAATTTTGTCTGAATTATTAAACATGACAAAATGAAAGAAGACTTCTTAAACACACCTCTAGGCCTTAGATTCGTCGCAATGATGAAGGCAACACCTATCTCTATCGAACTTTCCATCTTTAAGCACTTCAAAGACTTTGATCATGAAGAAATGGACGAGTTTGCTATGTATATTTCTGAAGAATATGGAGTCCCAGCTGACGACCTCAACAAATTGATGGCGTACATCAATGTTTTCCATTCAGAAATCGTATACGGAACTAAAGGTTAAATTCAAAAGACTGGTTTGTGCAACCAGTCTTTTGAATTTTTGTTGATCATATATGAGTGAAAGAAGATCATGCCCAAGCTGTAACCATGTTGACCTTGAAAAGGGTCGGGCGATGGATGGTAGAAGAGCGTACAAGTGCAAGAAATGTAGCAAAACATGGACTGAAGGTATGCAAGGTAGAGAGAAAAAGTTTTCTCCTCAAAGACAAGGATATCAATTTAAAGATTATAGAGATGTGTGAAATAGAAAGACTCTTAAAACTAACTCTTCTGAGCAGAATCATAGCTGAAAAAGGAGGAGTATTGATTTCGGTTTACAGGAACGCTTCAGGTTACCTATACAACCTAGAAATGTCAGATGGTGATACAGACCTTGGGTACAGTAAGTTTTCTGGAAACTGTGAAAATTCTGGTTCTTTTTTATCGTACAATGATGCTCTACAAGACGCTGTTGGACTGGTTCAGCAATATCCATTTGCAAAATTTGTGAAGCTGCGCAAAAGCAGTAACAACCACCATTGGAGCAACTATTTCATCACGGCTTCGGAAAAAATCAAGAAAGAAAGGAACACGTTGCATAAGGTTGATTATTCTCTGGTGGAAAGGGCGGTGTTCTTACCGAAGCAAGTTGAAGACATGTTAGTCGATGAAAGACAGAGAGCCGTAAAGATAGCATATGAAACGAGACAAACGAAACTTGAACAATATGAGTCTCAAGTTGTGGCGGAAGCAAAAGTGAGAGGTGATGACTGGCAGAAAAAATCACTGGCTTTTATAAAGAAAGAAATCGCCGAAGAAGCTAGACTGATAGGCAACTGTATTTCTGGTGGCAACGCTTTGTCAGAGACACTTGGAGAGACAATGAGAGATAGAATCAAAAAACAATACAAGTTATGATAACTACCATAAGACCGAAAGGAACTGTTTCTGAAGAAAAGATGTTGGAGTTGGTGGATAAACTCAAGGAATTGAGAATGTCCATAGCGAAAACGACCGCCCCAGACAAGTTTCAGAACATTGCCAGAATAGACAACCTTGAACAAAAAGTCTTGAATGGTAGGCTTTCAGTTTATCCTAGAAGTCTATACAACTACGTTGAGGATGCCATTCTGGAACTAAGACCTAGGAGAACACCTTTGACACCAGAGCAAAAAATGGAAAGGTGGTTGAAAAATGGCCGTTCTGTTCACTATATCGTCTCAAACATCTTGCCGAAGAACCTGAAACTAAAGAATAAAAAGTTTTTGAGAGGCAAGATATTCGACATAGACCAAAACATGACACAAAGCGAAATAGAAACGTGCGTCTTCTTATTGTGCAGCAAGAAACAAATATCAAAGTTTTTGTCGGATGGAAGCATTGAATAAAGACAACTTGAACAGGCTTGTTTCTGTCTTAAAAAACAAGAACGGGAACATACCTTTTCACAGATACACCGACAAAAAGTTTTCTGTGAGTTGGTGGATGGTCGAACTAATGGAACAGAGTCCTCTTCCGCTAGAGTTCTACCAATTCAAAGCATGGGGTTTAA
>Ga0075465_10000110_pt1 | contig 13980 bp, 27 predicted proteins | sample DEB19_08_DNA_6_FD_71484 | JGI IMG/M metagenome (GOLD analysis project Ga0075465, IMG submission 71484) | Aqueous microbial communities from the Delaware River and Bay under freshwater to marine salinity gradient to study organic matter... | ecosystem: Environmental > Aquatic > Marine > Coastal ...
CCCTGTGGCAAGCCGGGATACTCGCCCTGCTGGAGTGGTGCGGGCTTGGTTTCATTGGTCATTGGGATGCTCCTTGGGTGGGTGAATCGTGATGTCGCGCTGGTCACCCCCGTTAATCGTGATGGGCAGGCTCACATCCCCGCCTTTCGCATCTACATACGACACTACAAGGCTCACAAAGGCCGTCGTAGCGGCGGTCATTGCCTCTTCCGGCGATGCCTCTTTGAGAAACTGATCGAATGCCGAATAGAAGCGGCTCATGTGCTTAGGCTCTGCCATGGTTCACTCCTTGGGCGCTGCCTTGGGGGCGGCTGCGACATGCATAGCGTCAACACAAGCGTTCCAGCCGATAGCCTCGTGGTATGAGGCCATCATCAAATCAGGGAGGGGCTTCTTTTTAGGCACGGCAGGCTGGGGCGCGGGTGCTACTGGTGCAGCCTCGGTGGCCGCGTTCCATGCGCACAAGAACATGGCCCGACCGAACCGGCGCACAGCGGGCGCATCCTGGCTTCGCAGGTGCTGGCTTCGCAGGTGCTGGCTCATGGTTTGCTCATACACGGCGTCAATCTGCGCATCAGTCGGGTATGGCATTGGCGCAGGCTGGGGCGCTGGTGCTACTGGTGCGGATGCCGCCCCGCTGTCGATCTTGGCGACCAGTGCCCGCGCTTCGGTCAAGATCGCGTCCCACGCCTCGAGAACGTATGTCCGGTGCTCCGGTGCGTTGTTCTGCTGGTCGTCGAAGATGTCGATCAGTTGGCCGAGCAACTTCGCACCCTGCTGGTTTAAGTCAGCCGCACCGCTGGCGGTGGTGTTTGGGGTGATGGTGGTCATGGTGGATGGGAGAAAAAGAAATAAAGGACTCAAGAATTGAGCGGAATCAAGCGGACAGCAACGGCGCTGCCCTCGAAGGACTTGAGGTAGCTGTACTGGTCGCCGTCGAAGAAGTCGCAATTCCAGGCACAAGAGGCGTCGTCTTCGACCTGTTCGTTGGTCCAGTGCTGGCGTGGGCGCAGTTGGTCTTCAAGGTTGGCAAACAGCATTGCTGCCACTGGGCGGGTGGGCAGCGTGCCGCCTAGTGCTTCGGCCCATTGGGTGGCGGCTGGCCAGTCCAGGTTGCTGCCTCGGTCTGGCAGCAGGGCCACGGCGTGGTGGGTGCCGTCTTTGGCGGTGGTGATGCCTGCGAAGATGCCGCCAGCGAAGGGCGCGCGCAGGGCAGGTAGGCTGGCGGTGTTTTTAGTCATACCTTACCTCCCAACAACCGTTTCCAGATGGAAGGCTCAGGCGTTGAAATGTCCTGCAGAAACTCAAGGTCTGCCAAAACTTGTGGTGTTGAACTGAACAACGGCAAGGCTTCAGTCCCCAGCACTTCCCGAATCAGTCCGGGGATAGCACTTCGTACATCAGGTGACATGTCCGACCAATCCACGCAGTGCATTGCCTTTAGGCAGTTAAAGGCTTGTCCTCCAAGCGGAAGACCCAAAACTGTGGCAGCATCTCGCACTGTGCAAATACTGAAGAAGTTGCTGCGCAGCATCTTGTTCAGGCTTGTCACCACAATTTCATGCTTGAGTTTGTCTGTTACCATAAATCCTCCGAATAAAGTTCTGTTTCCGAATCCCAGTATGGGGAACCCTTCTTGACTTGCCCATTGGTCTTTGCAAGTTTCATGGCATCCTTGCGATTCAAGTACTTGCCTTCTTCAGTGAGGAAACCGCACTGGTGTGGTCCGTAGACCCCCTTCATCTTCCGGATTACATCCGGGTGACGGTTCGGAGCAGGCAAGCTGTACAACTCGTTGTTATACTTGACTGCTACGTGGGTGATCTGCGGACCAGTCAGGGCTATGATTCCTTCTCGAACTTGCTTGTGCAAACTTGTCAGAGCTTTGAACAGCGGGTCAGGCATCTCTACTGCCTTCTTTTCCATCGCAGTATTAAGCTCTGACAGCTGCCTCAGCAGGTCATTTCTGTCAACCGATTCTTGCGAAAGGTCAGCCAGTAGGTCCTTCAATGGTTTTGAGTCCATTGTCTTTCTCCTTTGTACCGTAGTTTTCTAGCGCATAAGCTGCTTCTCCAGGCACGGTGTTCAGCAACATAATTGCCTTCGCATCCAAGAAACTTGCTCCCCAGTTGAACTTGGGAATTGCTTCGTTGAAGAGACGCAGGCAGCTACGCAACGCATCAGATAACGTCTCGTTGTCAGACTTTGCAATGCCCAGCTGAGTCTCCACTGCACGAATGGAGCCCAGTGCGTCACGCATCAAGACAACTTGCGCACCGCCTCGGTTGCCGACCACTGGGACTCGTGGGTCAAACTTGGTGGCTTCAAAGGGTGCTGTCTCGTGAACAATACCCAACTCACTCAAGTTGTCCAGCACTTGGATAACGTCTTCGTCATCAAAACGTCCCAGGTCATTGGCCAATACGCCAATGACTTGATACGCCTCAGCGCACAGGATTTCAAGAATCTCAATACGGTCAGCATTCATGGTTAATCCCTTTTAAAAGTTTCAGGTTCTTCGTCACGCCGAGCTTGGATGTAGTCTTCTACCCAAGCATCGACTGCTTCGTCAATTTCGTCTTCAGGCACGTCTTTATCCCGCTGCCTTTGTCGGAACTTTGCTTCGTTCATTTGCTTTTTCCTTCTTTGGTTGCCAGCCAGCGCCCTTCAATGCAGTGAGCAAGTCTCCTGTGTTCACCGTTAGTGGGTAACCTGTTGCAGTCTCCACCGGGAAGTACTTGACCAGGTCTGGCAACCCTTCACGCAGAGCTTTCACTGTAGTGAAGCCTTTCAGGGTCGCTAACAATTGACTACGCAGCTTATGCCGAGTATCTGCCTGCAGCTTAGCCTTGGCCAGTAAGTCCATAACCACTGGATCAGACTTGTAATCCAAGTCATCTCCTCCACTTGGGTGATTGACGGAGCCTATAGCCGGGTACCAACTACTACGGGTTTCGATCCACGTTGGATGAGTCTTGTACGCCTTTGCAACCGCAGGAGGCATAGACTTCACCGCGAGGGCCTTAACCGCCGCTCGAATCTTGGTGTCGTAATCCTCTTTCGGTGTATCTGACATAACAGCAGACACAACAGTTTCAATCAAATTTTTTGTTACTCGCATTTGGTTTCCTTTAAAGTCTCATGTCATGGGTGAAGCGTCGGCTGACGCACATTTGGTAAACTTGCACAACAAGTTTTGCTTCTTCTGGTGTGAGGTGTAAAATGTCTGCCTCAGCCAAAGTATACAGAGCTTCTCCAAGGTCTGTGGGTGGTGGCACCTTCAGCTTTCGAGCCTCGGTCAGAATGAGCGCAGCACGCTCTGCAACGGTCAGGTTAGCCAATCTGCACTCCTACGGAAAGTTGGGCCTCCAAACGCTTGACCTTGGCGGACAGAAAGCTTACTTGGTGAGTAGCCCGTTCAGCTTCTCCCTGTGCGGCATGCAAGTCGAACTGGGCTTTCTCCAGGTCTTCGACTACCAAGTCGTTCAGGGTCTTTACTGCAGGTTTCTTGAAATTAAACATCGGTTTCTCCTTCTGGTTTGCGGGGGCAGGGACGCCACCCAATGAAGTCACTCTTTCCTTCTTCACTGACAATCATGGCATGTGTAGCTACACCGCCATGCGTCAACACTTGCACTTTAGCTTTCAAAGGGCAAGACTTCATGCTGAAGTATCGAACAACAGCATCTACACAAACATCATCTCGAGTGGTGTACTGTGGAATTTCATAGGGGCTCAAGCGTGCAGCCTCGATAGTGTAGTGAGGAATTTTTTCTGGTGTCATAGCTGAATCCTCGCAGGTTGGCCAGGGGCAGGTTGAAAGGCTGTCACCACGACATTGTTTTTAAGTATGGCCTGCACCTTCAAGCTTAATGGGAGCTTGCAAGGTCTTGCGTCAACAGGCATTCTTTGGTAAAACAGAATTCTGTCAGCTTCTAAGTTATTCTTGACAAGGTAATCAAGAATCGCTTCGTAAGCGGTGCTGTCTAAATCTGGCGTGCCATGTATTTTCATACTTAGCCCATTCCAAATGTGAAGGGTGTAGTTAGAGCCTCTTCAGGCGTCCACCCTTTGCGCAGTCGCCGCAGCACTTTACCGTAGTCCCCTTTAACATCTTCCACATGCTCAGCTAGGGAACAGGTTTTACCGTTAAAGGTCACCCACAAAGTACTCTTTCGATTTCTAGCTTGTTCTGTTGCAGTAGCCCATACACAGTTGAGTTTACAGTATCCTAAGTCATTATTTAGTCTTTCAATGCTCTGATCTGGATTTGGCAGCCCCATATCTTTGATGAAGTTAGTGAACTCAGACCACTCACTACAAACTACGATACCGTTGCCTCCGTAACGAGAGTAGCCATCTGTGTTTGGATTGTTGCACCGATTAAGCATGCTTTGCCAGATACGATACACCCTGTGCTCTCTGAGTCCATGTTTAGGCTCACTTCCTCGAAGGCAACCACAACTTTGAGACTTGCCTGCTGTAAGCTGGTAGCCACGAATAATCACCAACCTTCCACAACTACAGGTGCAGTTCCAGTAAGGTGATGCGTATTTACCAAACGGCTGCGCACGATCCACTGCCGTCAGCCTTCCAAATACAAGCCCTGAAAGGTCTGCTGCAGCTTTGCTCACTGCACAAGCCTCCGCATTTCGCTTTCACAGGCAGTGAAGGCCAGCACTCGAACAGTCTTGCTGTCCAGATTTGACCACGAGTAGTAGGCTCTCTGCACAACCCCATCAGACAGGTTCCAGAGCCTGCGCTCCATCTTGGTCATGTTTGGCATGGGCACATCGTGAGCCTGAATCTCTTTCCATGTGACTCCGAGGTTTGCAAGTTCCGTTGTGTTGACCGCGAGTTCCGCAGCGTTGCTGCAGAACTTTACGAAAGGACTTGCCTGCGCTGTACCGCACAGTAGCGCAGCAATGATCAGAAACTTTTTCATGAGAACACCGCCTTCAGTGCTTGGTAAACTTCCCGAGCCTCTTTGACGGTGAGCTTGTCTACGAACTCCCGTGCTGTTTCTGCAACTTCCGGTGCCCAGTTGATCGAGGTTTTGGCCGGAGGTGCGAAACTTGGAAGTTGAGGTGTGGCGGGTGACGGCACTGCTGCAGTGCAAGGATTAGTGGAGCAGTCCACTTTCACAGCCTTCTTGCTCAACGGCATAGGCAAAATCTCCCACTCACGAATTGCACAACGATAGACTTTCACCTTGCGCTGAAATCCCTTGATCATGTGGCGTTCTGTTACAGAGGAAATCATTTTACGCTGCTCAAGATTAAATAGTGCTTGATGGCATTCCATCTTCAGCACACCCTCAATCTGTTTGCAAGTTCTTCCCGGATTCTCCATCAAGTAATTAAATATTCGGCGGTTCGCTGTAAGTTTAACTCCTGCAGTCTTCAAAGCATCAGCCATTGTGGTCATACTAGACCTCCATTGTAAGGGTTATCTTCATCTAACTCGTCCTGCTCGTCCCACAGCTTACCACGAACCCAGACCCAATAGTCTGGGTTCGTGTGGCTGCACAACTCCCACTGGTCTTTCCAGTATCCGGGATGGTAGCCCAACTTTTCGTACTTCTTCTCCAAAGCTTCTGGAGACAAGCCGTAATCGTCAATGTACCAGATCACAGGGCACCTGTACTGTGAATAACTTGTTTAGGGTTGGTGTCAATGTCCTTCACCATCAGGACAGCTGTCACGTCATAGGCATGTTTTGCTTTCCAAAGCACCGCTGCCTTATCTCGGGCTTCAAGTGAGGTTTCAGCCTTGACCTCACGAGTATTGGAGCGAAAAAAGCATTTATATGTATTCATGACTCTCTTTCAAATATTATCTGTACGAACAACTTCACCAATCAGTGTGTCGTAAACTCGTAACTCGTAGAACGAAAGTTTCCGCTTCAATCGGCGCAATTCGATGAACGCTTCTGCCAAGTTGTCGGAACCGTTGTGGTAAGCGCGCCACTGAGCCCACCAAAGGCGGCTCTGAATCACAAACCGTTTCGGTTCCGACTTCTTCTTGTGGAAGTGACTTCGCTGTTCAACGATGCCACGTTTCTTGTCTTTGTAGTTGTCACTCATGCAAACTCCTTGAAAACCTTGCGCATTTGTTGTTTGGTCAGCAGCTTTTCATATTGAACGACCAAAGCATCAAGTTCAAATTGGAAGTCTGCACTCTTTTTAACTTGTAGGTCTTTCTTTGTGTAGCAGCACTCGAATTTGGAGTACCAACCATCGCTGGTATCAACGCCTATCTCTAACACATTCTTAACTACTCGCTGTCTTGGTATCCAATTTTCATCTACAATCCAGACTCGTTTAGGGACGTTCTTTAGATCAATCATGTCTTTGCCTCCTGCAACATAGCAATTCCCAGCAACATTTCTCGACCTTGCTTCACTTCCATGTGTCGAGCCGTACTGATGTTCAGTTGTGTCAACCGTTTCGCATCAATGAACCGTTCAGCCATTGCTGGGTCTTCAGGGTAGAGTTCAAGTGCAAGTAGCTTTCGCAGAGGGGTCTCGTTCCCGCTCTCAAAGTCTGTCAGAGCGTCATCAAACTCCACCTCTTCAATCTCGTCCTCCCAAGATAGTTGCTGAGTTGAAACGGCTGTCATCCAGCTACGCTTGATAGGCTGGGAAGGGTCACGTACCGTAGGCAGGTTGTCCCAATCAACCTTCAAAGCCGCTTCAGCAAGCAGCTTGTAGTGGGCCAGGTTGAGTGTTTCACTTGGACCGTGTTCAGAATCGTAGCCTGTACTGATGTTGGTACATTCAGCGATCAGGCCGACGAATTCTTTTGTATCAGTGTAGACGCCACGATCAGACGGAGCATACAAGAACTTGTCTTCCTTGTTCAGTTCTAGAGCAAGTTCCCAAGCGAAGTCGTCACTGCAGCAGCGTGAGCCACCTTGGTGTGAAATCACGTCTGCTGTGCCACGGCGATCAAACGTAATGGCTCGATTGAACGTCTTGAGGATGTACGAGTAATCGTCAGCAAGTGCTCTCGCTCCAATGCCCCCGCACTCTTCTGCACGAGTGAAGATATAGCGTCCCGGAATCTTGTTGGCAATCATGTAGCACATGAGACTGACGCCGCAGCCGTTGTCCGCACCAAGTACATCTTCCTTCACTAGCAACGTATCGCCTGCCTTGTAGTAGTGGTTGACCGTACCTGCTTCGTAACTCATGGTGTCAGTGTGCGCCACAAAGAGCGTGTCAGAAAAACGTCCATCAGGATGATCGACGCGGAAGTGGATGTTACCCCCGTTATCGACCATGCGCAATGGGGTGTAGGCTGACAAGTGGCCTACAAGCCACGCAACGAAGTTGGCCTCCCCTGCTGTGCCGTTGGACCGCTTGAGGCTCAGCGCCCGGTGCAGGGGCACGGCCAGAGCTTCTGGCAGGCCAAGGTCGAGGTGCGACTTGACCTCAACGCCCTTGACCTTGCGAGTGCGTTTTGGTTTTGATTTGAGTGTGATAGGTTTGGTCATATTGATTCCTTATGCAGTAATTGCTGCCAGAGGTTCTGGCTGATCGACTACAAACGGCGTAGTGTTTTGTGCTGCTTCCCACTCCGGCAGGTAATCAGCATACTTGTCAGGAGTCGGAGCAGCTACAAGCTGCTCCTTGGTCAGCTCGTTCAGGTGTGTGTCGTAGTCATCATCACGCACCCAGGTTCCGTCTTCAAGTTCCGTCATAGTATTTTCTTCGTACCACTTAGAGTTGTAGACACACCACTTGCAGTCGTCTCGCATGGCGTAATCTCCGTCCCCTGTGTAAACCACATCAGAAGTAGACTTCTCTCTTGAATCTACATCTTCCATCAGGTAGTACTCATCATCCACCAGCACTACGTCGTCGTAGTGAGCATAGTCCCCATTGGACAGCTCGACAATTTCGTTCTCGGACAGGTACTGTTCATCATAAGAGTCATTGCCGACATTAACAACGTCTTCGTCACGAATGTAGCGCCGTTCACCACCTCGGGACAGTGCCCAAGTATAGTTATTATCTCGGCAACTTTCGCAGACGCACCGTGAGTCACTACGGCCAACTGTGCAAATCTCATCTTCATGTACTGACTCATCACAGTCTTCGCAGGTCTGGTAGTAGTCATTGTCCTCTGAGTCATACGACCCATCAGTCGATGATGCTTCGATGTAGCCACTGTCGTCACGGTAGAAATGGTCGTCGTCTTCAGTCAGGTTTCGGCCACCTATTTCGAGTACGTCACTGCCTGGGTCAAGAAACGGTAGCATGTAATTACTACCGTTTCGGCCTTCCACTTTGGCAAGTTTTGCACCTTCGGGCCATGCCCGCAGCTTCTCGTAGCCATTGGCCTGCAGGTAAGCTTCGATCTGCTGATCGGTTTCGCTGTAGCTGCCAGAGCTGGCTGGTTTGGCATAGCTACGTACAAAACACTTCTGGCCTTCATGTGTCAGGGTTATGCAGCGACCGTGAATATCGTCACCTTGTGTACGAATGACCATGCCCCAACCAAACTCTGGTGCATAGCACATGTAAGGGTGGCGGGGGGTGAAGCCATGACCACCTGGAGAGTAGTACGTCTCATCATCAACTTTTTTAGTGTACCACTGCATGCAGGAGGCTGGCCCACGTTGAACACCGTCAATGAATTCTTCAACGGTCGTCAACACTTTCAACTTGCCGGGGCCGAACAAGGCGTCCACGTCACGGATTTCGTGGTCTTTCAGGTTGGGCCAGTGACGGCGGATGTACTTCGCAATCGTGGTTACTGTTGGTGCACCTGAGCGTTTAGCTTCAGACACACAATAGGCAATTCGGACACCATCAACGGAAAGGCGGGGATGTTCCAGCACCAGACGCTGAAGGTTCACTGGATAGCCGTGGTTGGTGAGGCAGTGACGTACTGCTTCGTGTAAATCTTTGCGGAAGAACCCATGACGGTTCCACTCAACAATACTAAGAATGAGGTTGTAATCTCCTGTCGGATTACCGGGTGCGGCGCCAAATCGTGCTGGACTCTCGTAGCGAAGATCAGCCTGTTCGTCCCATGCTTTTTGGTACGGGTTCACCCACGCATCAGCAACAGCCTCCCAGATTGCAAAGCTGCAATTTTTACCGAGAACCCTGCAGGCAGCTGGGTCAAACTTCGCTGCACATTCATTGCAGCTATTCCATGACCTGCTGATACGGATGTAGCGCTTGCCGTTGATGATTTGAATCACGGTTATTCCTTTCAAATTAAAGAAGGGGCACCGCCCCTTCTTTTAGTTAACCCAATGCCTTGATCTTCGCTTCCAGTTCAGCAGGCGTCAGTGCTTGCAGCGCTTCGTCTTGCTTGTTACCCAGAATACCGATCAACTTGATCCGCTCTGCGGCTTTCGCTGCTGCATCAAGTTTCGCAGCGTTCTCTGCTTGCTTGTAGGCGATGATGTGCTTCACGATTTCCAATCGCAACTCATGCAGGGTTTTTGCAGGGTTGTTTGTGGTACTCACGAAACTTTCTTCCGTCACCGACTTCAATTGGAAATTGACCAGCTTCGCCACATTGTCAAGGTCGAAACCTGTCTTGGCTTGCAGTGGCATGTGGTAGAGGTCTTCTACCGTCAGTTCACCGCGAGGGGAGGGGAAGCGCAGGGCCTTTTGTGCGGCCTGTTCAAAAATATTGCTCATGGTCTACCTTTCAGAATTTGATGTTAAACGTTTTGTGCAACTTTGCACCCTTCACTACCACAGTAACCGAATCTTGCTTCGTGCTACTGAATCCCAGACCAGACAACTGGTCATCCGTCGGTACACACTTGGTCTTATCACCTAAGACTTCCAGCACCTTTCTGTGCTTGTCCAAGTCGGACTTCAAGAACTCGTTGTAGATTCCTCGGGTCGGTTCGTCGTTCTTACAGCCGTTCAGGATGAAGAACCAGTGCTTGTTACCCACTGCATTGTCGTCCCAGAAGCTGGGACTGTACATCAGCGTGTCCACCTTGACAAGTGTTTCCGTTTTCAGGCCCCACTTGTCTTGGGAGATGCCGCCACCAGTGACGCCGGGGCCGGGTTCAATCTTCAACACAACACCGTTTTGAACTGTAAGGTCAGCAATGTGAACAGGGCCTTTCAATGTAGGAGCGTAAGTTAGTTGAGTCAAAGCGCCGTTACTTTCAACTTCGACCACACAGCCAACACAAGTTGATTCGCGTTGGTTATATTGGTTGGCCTTAACCTGATACACGCCGTCCTGCACAGACTTCCAGCTGACGTTTTCGACTGGTGTGCGTGTGGTGCCTCGACCGACGTGCATGTCCACATCAAGCTTGCCTTCCCGGTTGCCGAAGTAGATGTGGTTGCCGTTCGGTTCGTAGACATGAATGTCCAGGTCATCATGGTTGAACCAGGCCAGACTGACACGCAGCTTTGCACTGGTAACATTGCCGCCAGCAGTCTTCACTCGTTCCTTGATAGAATCCGTGATGTTACCGTTGTAACTCCATGCGAAGTTGTTGTCCCACTTGAACAGGTTCGCAGCATCAGCATGCACAGGTGCTGTGATGCTCATGAAGTTGTTCATGTGCGCGCCCTTCACCAGCATGTCGATGCTTTCCGCCACAGGCAGAACCTTGGTCATGAAATCTGTGATGGAAATGTCCTCACCTGTCTTGTCCAGCACCGGAGCCTTGACGGCACCCAACAGCAGACTTTCCAAGCCGCCCTTCATCTTGCTTTTGGCAACGTTGTCAACCCACAACACATTGTTAACCGTAACGTCAGACAATTTTGCAAAGCGACGTTCCAGGGCCGTTTCCAGGCCTTCGGAATTGATGACCTTCATGGCATCTTCAATCATGCGAGGCGTGATCAGGGCTGTGGTGCGCTTGTAGTTCGTAGGAGCTACCTTGGCCTCGAAGGAGCCAACAGCGGCTTCCACAGGCTTGCCTTCGCTCAAATCCTGCACCAGAGTGCCGATAGCCGTATTGCGGAAGTGGGTGCCCGTCGTCACCGCCCATGTGAACAAGTCCTTGCCTGCCGCGTCAAGCTTGCTGTACGCCTGCTGGCTTTTCTGGAATTCCTTGACCGCATGCAAGTTTTCTTCACCTCGGTACAGCGACTTGGCTGCAATCAAGTCCAGCACTTCTTGTACAGCAGATGGTTGCAGTTCATCCAATCCACGCTTGAACACGCCACGATCAGTGCGGAACTTGCCAGTGATGGCGTCCGGTGTGGTCGACATGTGGCGGGCTGCGATCTTGCCGCTGTGGAAGTGGTTCCAGTTCAGCACCTGTCCATCAACAAGTTGCTTGGTCTGTTCTGCACCGTAGCTGGGTTCTTGAGAACGGAACAAGTTCGTGATGGGCAGGGACTTGACAAATTCATTCAGGTTTGCAGCCACAATGTCGTATGGGTATTCAGCACCCACAATGTCCCATACCGTCTCAACCTTGCCGTCGAGGATGGCAACCACATTGCCGATGTTGCGGATGAACTGCTTGCAACAACTGCAGTCATGCTCAGTCACAGACTTGTAGATGGGATTGGTACCTTCAGGAAACGCAGCAAGGTACTGCGCTTCAAAAGCACGGTTGTCGTCACCGACAACGTACAGCTCATGCTTGCTTAGTTCAACAAAACGCTGGTTGATGAGCTTGGAAAAAGGTTTGAAATCGTACATTGAAATTCTCCATTAAAAATGAGGGCCGAAGCCCTCGTTGATTATGCCAAATCGGCAGGTGTCAGTTTATGCACAGTGTACCCTTCAGCGTACACAAAGCCAGAATCAACAGCTTGTGCCAATACTCGGCGTCCGTCTTTCAACGTTACGTTGAGGCCATGAGCAAGATTTTGCTTGTTGCATTTTGCCTTGGTAATTTCCACAACCGTGCATTTGTGGTCAACACCGGGCAGGTTCAGGTCTGGCCACACGCCAGAAGCTTCCCGGGTTTCTGGGCAGAAAGCATAGGCTTTCTGGCGGTCACTGTAGCTCTTACTTGCGTAGTTGTTCAGGTCTGCAGTCGGCAGCACAACCCAAAACTTGCCCCGACTGTCCTTGAACGTATCACCGGGCTTGAGATTGAGTACATCTGGTTTGACAGGTGCAGGCTCAGCAGCCTTCACAACCTTCACAGGCTCAATAGCAAACCCCACAATGTCATAGTCAGACTCGCCTGTGGCGTAGACACGACCATCTGAGTGCCAGTCTTGCCATTCGTTGCCAGTGATCGTTACCAGAGGCTTCTTAATCCACTCTTTCAGGTCTGGTTTCTCCTGCAGCACAGATTCAAGTGTCTGAAGGGTTAGCTTAAGACCTTGCCGGGTTACAACCGTGTCGCCGGGACGGTAAGGCACTTCTGGATTCCGTCGCACAGAGCTGATCTGAAATTCACACTTGGGCTCGTGGTTGAAGTTCCAACCCAGCCAGGAGAGGCCGTTGTCATTCAGGCCGTAAATGTCCTTACCTAAAACATAACTTCCGAAGCGACGTTGAGCATCAGCTTCAGTGGCAATCAGGTAGGTACTGCCTTGGTTGGTGGTGACACGATCACCGGGGACGATTTGTTGCAGTGTGGTATTGGTCATTTGGAATTTCCTTGAGGGTTAAGAACAGAGTGAGAAATTGAGGGTCAGGCGCTGTGCAGTCCGGCTTGTGACAACTTGATCAGTGCATCTGCATGAATCTGGGCAGCTTCTCGTGTCAGGTGCAGCAAACCTCGCTCTAGGAGCTGGCGGTTAACCGAGTTCGGGTGCAAACAGTACCAGAAAGTACTTATGACCGTGGCTTTGGCGTCAATACGGGGCCAAAAGATTTCAGTGGTGTCACGAGGCACCGTATCCAGAGGCCGAGGTACGTCCACGTCACCGATTTTGAAGGTTGCACCTCGAATGCGCAACTTGGCAACATAGCCGTTAGCAGGTACTCGAAGTGCGCCTTCTTTAGATAGGGCACAGGAGGAATCGGCTCGTTCCAAAGTCTTACCGTCGATGAGAGCTTGAAGGGCTGTGTTCATGTCCATAGTGGATTCCTTGATGTAGTCTGAGATGAGGTCGAAGTCATGCGGTATAGATGGTGCGTAAACGCAGCCAGTGTTCCGATAAACGTAGCTGACTCCCGTACTGTCGTAATCACCAGTGAGTGCAAGCTCTTCTGTCTGTCTGTGGCCTCCACTTGCGGTGATAATTTTTACCGTCCCGACGAACGTATTGCTTGCCGTATTCGATTGGTAGTGTAAGTTTGGTCATAGAAAACCTTTAAGGAAAGGATACACCGTAGCATACCCGAATAAGACAATGACGGTAATGTACACCGCCACGGGGATGAGCATCTCCCAGGCACGCTCTCGGATACAAACTACAACCCCGCACATAAGTGCGGCAATGGCGGCTAGGAGTATGAAGCACAGAATGATGATCGCTATTTGCACAGTGAACCTCCGCAATCGATGTAGATACCGAGAAAGACCAGTCCAGTTGCGCCCAGCATGACAAGAAGAATTGCAAAAGCAGTCTTACTTTCATGCCACATACTGTAAAGGGCTACTAGCAGGCTTGTAGAAGCCGCTGCCACGAGGATACTTGCACCAATGAGTATGAGGGTATTGCCCATGATTACACCTTGATTTTGACTTCGTGGACTTTCACCACGCCGTACCCACAAGCAAGTTCGTCCTTGTCCCTTTCAACTTGTCCGAACTCTCTGCCCTTGTACTCGTTGAAGTACACCGTGATTTCCTCCTCGACCATGAAGAGGTCGGTTCCTCGCTTCACATTGAAGGCTTGTCCGTCAGCTGCTGTCACATACAGCCTAGTTCCAACCAGCATGACAACCTGGCATTCTGCATCAGCTTCCGGCACATGCGCCACAAACTTAGCCACCCGGCCATCACGGGTAACGATTGGCTTGCCTGCCTTGGCGGCTTCGAGGTTGAAGGGTTTCATTTTGGGCTCCTTGTTTGGGTTTCCATCAGGGTAGTGGTCGATGTAAAGCTTGAGCCTCTCGGAGAG
>Ga0075465_10000111_pt1 | contig 13839 bp, 9 predicted proteins | sample DEB19_08_DNA_6_FD_71484 | JGI IMG/M metagenome (GOLD analysis project Ga0075465, IMG submission 71484) | Aqueous microbial communities from the Delaware River and Bay under freshwater to marine salinity gradient to study organic matter... | ecosystem: Environmental > Aquatic > Marine > Coastal ...
ACAAAGAAACCGTTCCATCAGTACTGTCTCGCGTAACTGCTATAAATGTCCACAATCCGGAATTGACCGATTTTAACGACCGAACAGTAATTTCATTTATATTCGTGTTATTGTCCCCGTAAGCTAATTTCCCGTTACTATCAATTCCAATACTGAAACCGGTAGATGTTGTAACATCGTCGGTTTGATTTGAAATTAAATGCATTAAACTAAGATGGTCTAATCCGTCACCTATGCCGTTCACTGTCTTTATCCACGCACAGTATGTAAAATTGTATAACATGGTAACTGGTTGCAAATATGACATATAGTTACCTATAACACCAGCGATTGAAATAATTGGTGAACGAACAAACTTAAATGATTGAGTGATAACATTTTCAATCAATGCTGGTATAGTCTGGCCGGAGAGGTCCGCATTATATGAAATTCCGCCTGAAATAACATTGGTCCATTGTGGTGGGGTTTTATAATAGCCAGATACACTATCAAGTTTATTTGCATCAAAGTAAATTAACAAATTATTAAATATAAGTGGTGGGGCAGGTGTATATGGATAACATTTTGTTCCACGTCTATATTTGGCTAAATCTGTTCTTCGTCTGCTCATCTATGTATACACCCTAGAAGATTTAAAATGGCACGGTTAAACAAATTACAATAAATATACATAAAATTATTTAAAAATTATATGTATATATTTAGTAAATGGATAATAATATGGATGAGATTATAAATGAAAATAATTTATTAAAACAGCATGTAAATGAACTTGAAGAGCGATTAAAAAAATATACAAGTGGTAAAAATCACAAGAAATATTATGAAAAAAATAAGGAAAAGATTAGGCCCGCATCGCAGCCTTTATTTGTGGATGATGTTGATAATTGCTAATTTTGAAATCTTCTAGGACGTAATCATTGATGTTTTCCCTTTTATTCAATATTTCTAGTGTTGGGAACTCATATGGCGTTCTTGTCAGTTGTTCTTTTACTTGGTCAAAGTGGTCATCGTATATATGACAATTCCCACCATAATGGATAAATTCATATGGTTCCAAATCGCAGTGCTTTGCGATTAGACAACACAATGCCGAGTAAGACATTATGTTCAGTGGAATTCCTAAAAATTCGTCTCCGCTGCGCTGCATTAAGCAGCAGCTTAGTTTATTCCCATCAACCACATTGAATTGAAACAAAACGTGACAAGGAGGAAGAACCCCTTGGTCTAATTGTTCGGGGTTCCACGCACTAATTACCATTCTTCGAGAGGTTCTCAATTCAGGATTTTTCAAAGTATCAATTACATTTTGAAGTTGATCGATACCTTTGCCGGTATAATCCGCATCGGGGTCCGTTTCATATGCAGCATTCCAATAACGCCATTGATGTGAGTAAAGTGGTCCAATTTGTCGTCCAGGCGTATAATGTGATAGTCCCCGTGAAGCGATATACTCAGCAGTAGTGTTCCCGTCCCAGATATGTACATTTTGGTCGGTAAGGATTTTATTATCAGTTTGTCCCTTGATAAACCATAACAATTCTTTTAAACAAGTCTTCCACGCGGTTTTCTTGGTAGTGAGAATGGGAATTTTACCATTTTCCAGAGAGAAATGCATCGCCGCCCCAAAGACACAACGAGTATTGCCATTTCGTCCGACCTCATTGTGACCCTCATCAATAATATCTTGAAGTAGGTTCAAATACTGGTACTCCTCGTGTTTATCAGATGAGTTCGCATCTCGGTTTCGGTATTGGTTGCATTCAACTACGCGTCTCAACATTTGGTATATACAACAATACCGGGAGTATTTAAGTAGTTTTCTACAAATTTCTTACTGTTAAAACGGGTAGAACAAATAAAAAATGATATAAAGTTAAAACCGTCATATTTCTTAGCAATGAACACATCTACACCAAACAGTTCACAATCGTTCATTAGTACAATATGGACATCAATGATATTGGCGCTAGTAACATTTATAGTAAATAGATTCATGGACGCTCCAAAAAGTATGATGTTGGATATAAGAGTTCTAATTGCATATTTACTCGGGAGACGTACTGTAACCTTAGACGGGGAAATAGTACATAAGTCAAGGTATTGGGGAGGAACAGATATAAACGTATTATTTAGCACAAGGTTTAATGCGTTATGGAGCTATGTACTTGATAATATGCAGAATAATAGCATGATAGTAAGCATGTGTGAAGTATTGAAAAAACATACATCAGATACAGATCAAGAAGCAGTATTTATTGCGAATCAAAACTGGTCTTTTTTGATTGATGCAGACCGTGATATCTATGCAATCACTCGTACATCAACTGATGGCACGTCTAGCGAGAAGAATGGGAGTGAGGAGCGACGTGTCAAATATACAATTGAACTATATTCACGGAAATCATCAGTAAAGGAAATAGTTTGGTTTATAGATGATATCACCAATAAATATGTTGATAAGATAAATAAGTTACGCGACAATAAGCAATATGTATACACTCTTGAAAAAACTTCATATGACGAAGACAAACTATCTTGTTGGAGCGAGCACGAGTTTGAGAGCAATTTTACATTTGATAACATCTTCTTCACTGGAAAATCGGAATTGATAAATCAACTAAACTTCTTTTTAGAAAATAAGTCTTGGTATGCCGATTTAGGAATACCATATACACTTGGTATTGGATTGCACGGTCCACCGGGTACAGGCAAAACGTCATTAGTGAAATGCATCGCAAATTATACGAAGCGTCATATTATAGTTTTATCATTGAAGTTAATAAAAACCAGAAAACAATTATATGAATTCTTCCTTGAACATTACTATAATTGTAAGAATAAAACCCCAATTCATTTTGATAAAAAAATATTACTATTAGAGGACATTGATTGCTGTACAGACATTGTATTAAGTCGTGAAACTGTGAAATCTTTGCCGGAAGGGCATAATGCAAGATCAAAACCAAACGACCACCAAAGTACTATGAGTATAGAAGCAAATATTGGGGAACTATTAAATTGCATAACTGCATCAGCCGATAACAATATCCAAGCAATCCCGACGAAGGATAAATCTACGGATCCAATCACATTAGACGATATATTAAATTTGTGGGATGGTATCAGAGAAACACCGGGACGCCTAATGATTATAACTAGCAACCACTACAATAAATTGGATCCGGCTCTAATTAGACCGGGTCGTATAGACATAACATTGGAGCTAAAACACGCAAATCATCAAGTAATCGGTGACATGTATAATAAATTGTTCGGCGTTGCAATTACGGAGCGCCAGCTCAGGCGTATCCCGGAATATGCATATTCTCCCGCGGCTATAATGAATACATATATAAAGTGTAAAAATGATAAGGAAGCATTTATTCGTGTTCTATCCACCAAATAATGAAGACTGAAAAATATTATTTTATTACGTAAATATATATCATAAGTAATAATGGAACTTTTAGCATTAGAAGGTGGTCAACTGGGAAGCGCAAGAAAGACGTTCCTATCACACGTGTTCTTGTCAACCGACGAAGGACAAGCAGAATTATTAAATGTCATTCAATATTCTTTGATGGGCGTGGTTCCCATTGTAGCTTTAAATAAGGCAATCCAGCGATTTATCCCCGAGGCAGATCCCGAAAAGTCAAGTCTAGAACTTTTAGCAGAAATATTCATTCAGTTGGTAATCATGTTTTGCGGCGTAATAATTATTCACCGCATTATAACCTATTTCCCGACATATAGCGGATTTAAATATGAAAGCTTAAATGCGACAAATGTAGTACTTGCATTCTTGATAATCGTGCTAAGTATACAGACAAAGCTGGGCTTAAAGGTAAACATAATGTTTGACCGTTTGGTTGAACTATGGAGTGGATCTTCCGGCGATGACCGGAAGGGTGCCGTAAAGAAAGGCGTCCGCGTTACTCGTGAACCAATGCATTCACCCAGTCAAGCTGACCATTTAGATAGCAGTCAAATGCAAGGTGGTGTGTTCCCCCCGGCACCTACAATGACAACCAGACAAGACGCCGGCGGTTACGACCATATGATGCGTCAGAATGGAGGTGATGACTTCGGAATGGCCGGTCCAATGGCAGCAAATAGTTTAGTGGGTGGTGCATTCGGTGCATTCTAGATAGACGGCGTTCAGGATCTATCCATATAATTTGTGTTAATAGCATAAATTATATATTTTTAGTGTATTTTACTCGTCAAATGGATTTCCGGCTTTGCGACATTTGTATGTTTTATCGCGTAAGAAGCCGGGTTTACACGCTTTAACACAACGACGAGTGATTGGGTTGCGGTCCTTTCCATTAGGACAAGGAACATAAGAAGCAACTTTCTTATCTTTGATGCATCTGAACTTTTCACTTCGTTTGTAGCCAGTATTGCATTTTTTCACACAACGCTTAGAAATTGGATTAAATTCCTTTCCCTCAGCACAAATTGGCGAAATGGATAATGCAATATCTGTCATTTGATCCGGACTGGGTGTATTGTCAGTCTTGACAACCGCTTCGGTGGTTCTTATAATAGCAGCGGGAAGTGGAGTGCCGCGTTCGAGTAGATGATTTACATATACTCGGGTATGCTTTTGCAAAAGGCCACTTTCTTGCATAATTGTTTCATATTGTAACAGTAAACTATCTACATTGTGACGTACAAACAAAACCGGATGAACCATATTGGTAAATAAACTAGCCAATTTACCAAATAGTTCTAGACTGATAAACTTGCCCGTGCGATTTAATACATACAAAAGTGCAATCCCAACACCGTAACTGTCCGTAGTATCAAGTGACTTGGTTAAAAAATCGTTATATCCAGAGTGGTTGCGGTCAGCAATCATTGTGAGATAACTATATACCATTTGAATTGCCATATCGGAAGTATTTGTAACTTCACCAACCGGCAGTATTTCTTCAAAGAATACGGCAAAGTCGGACCAAGCGTCCTCAGCTAGTTTCTTATAAAACTTGGTATTGTTTTTGGAGTTTTTATTCACAATTGTCGTATGTTTTGTTCTATTTAAGAACTGGTTTTCCCACGGAAATGACCAATGTGCTTTACTAGACCAATATTGAGAATCATTTGCCATCTGTAAAACCTCCGCTTTGCGTGTCATAAATCCAAAATCAATATAGTTCAACCGGTTAGTCGAGACATTATATACAATATTTTGTGGTTTTAAGTCGTGATGCATCAGACCGTTGTCTTGAAATACTTTTAGACCATAGAACAACCTAGATACCTCTAACCAAAAGAGTTCTATTTTTTTAACATTTGCAGTATTGACTTCCCAGTTGTTATATGCATCATTCGCAAACTGTGTGAGGTTTCGTCCACCGTCCTTCATAACCAATAGCGCGTACCTACTTATTTGAGCTGGGTCGTATTTGCTATCACCGCACGCTTTCATTGCGGCTACATTTGTAGCTATTTTATCAATCTCACACATAGTAGGTTTACCTAAATACATCTTATGCATTTTATCTGCGTTGGAGATGTATTCAAACTCATTCATTTCATTGTTAGCCTCACCTCTAACTAACAATTTAGAAACTCTTCCCTTCTTGCGTGACTTCTGTTTGCACTTCATCTGTGGTTTATGTACGCAACCATAAGAACCCTTTCCTATAACGATCGGTTGTACAGCATCTTCATCTATAACTAGTGGTTCTGCTATATCCTCATCGGAATCTGAACTATATAGGGGATAGGGTGGAGGGGGTGGTATCTTAGCGGACATGACTATATTATATTATTAGATTATTTGTTTGTAATATCAATAGAATTAACGAGTTCCATTTTACGCAAAGAACGTTCCACCGCGACCTCCTTTTCCAGATTTTTAAATAGATAATCAGTGCTCGGCTTTTGTTCGTTTTTCTTAATCTGTTTATAAATATGGTTGATCTGACTAACCACAGTCGTAATGACCGGCTTATTCGGCATAAGGGGAATGTCAGTCGGCACTTGATCAATCACTAGCGTTACTGCAAAGTAGATGAGATATCGTCGTTTTTTCGCAGTGGTTTGCGAGTACTTGATACAAAAAATATTTCTTAAAGAGGCAAGTAGTTGTGTAATATATGGGCTGTTTATAGTATTAGATTTGTCAAATATCGCGTCCCATATTAACCAAATAATATCATTTTTATACTTATTTTCAACGGGAACATATGTGCGGGTCTGACATTTGGTCGCTTGCTTGCGTTTTTTACAAAGTAAATCAAATTCTATGATCCATTCAATCCAGTAGCAGGCAGTGAACACATTACGACTGTCGGGCGACAAGTGATAAGCGAACTCATTTATGGCAATGAACAATTCTTTGGGGTCATCTTCTTTCATTATAGGTACTGCATATTGAATAGTTGGCGCCTTCAATCGGTCTGTCATTTGTGTCATATCAAACTCTTCTTCGCGGTTGATCTTTATGGTTTCAAAGCTATTTTTACGATTGGACGTTGTCAACGTGCATATAATTTCTGCAAATAATTCACGAATAGTTGGGTGATTACGCAATTGAAGTTCCTGTGTAAAATTACCTTGTTCCATTATATTCCGAAACAGGTCAAACCGTTTTTCTAAATAAATCGTTATTTTTGGATTGCCAATATGTATATGTTTTCCGACAAAATGTAGTATAATCTCCCATAGGTCCATAAAATGCCCGGCACAAATCAGTTCACAGCACCAATGACACGCAGGTTCTATGCGTCCATTAATCATATTTTCAATTAGTTTGCTACGAACCGCAGTTTGTTTGTAATTAGAGAATGTAATTGACTTGAAATCGCCAGGTTGTCTAGCATCATTTATATTTGTATTATCGGCTACACTAGGCAATTCTGGGTCCATTCGTTTTGATATAATATACTGTATTAGGTCCATACAAACGTCCGCCCGTTTTGAACTCAAAAGAATAAAAAATATGGTTGACCCCCTAAGTTTGCATAATTATTATTCGGTAATAATCCTAGGCACAACGTTAATGGTTTGAAGTTCTTGCGCCATCAGTTTATATGCATATGGTATTTCAACTTTCGCAAAATCTGTTTTATTATCACAATTTTTGCAAATATGAATAGTGAAATCCGCATTTTCATACAATCTGCTTTTATTGCCATCATTGTAAGAAGCAACCATACCACACGTTTTACATACGTGCACGCTATATTTATCAGATGCGTCGTACATTCGTTCGCGACAGAACCTGGTCATTCCGTGTGCAATCATAACATCACGTTCCATCTCACCTATTCTAAAACCGCCATCGCGGCTTCTTCCTTCGGCAGGTTGTCTAGTGAGATTTACCATCGGACCAATGGATCTGCTATGCTGCTTATCACTAACCATATGCTTTAACCTCTGATAAAATACCGGCCCAATGAATACACTGGTTTCAAGTTGTTCTCCGGTAAGACCATTGTATAGAATTTCATTGCCATAACTTTCATATCCTAGTTTTTGCAATTCCTTTGAAATAGTACGAATGTCCATATTGCCGAAACTTGTTCCATCACCAAACAGGCCCAATTCAATAAGCACCTTGCCTAGTAACGTTTCCTTCAATTGTGCAATTGTCATACGAGAAGGAATGGCGTGAGGATTAATGATAATATCTGGACGATGTCCGTCTTTGGTGAAAGGCATATCACATTCTGGAATAATATTACCAACAGTACCTTTCTGTCCATGCCTAGAACTGAACTTATCTCCGAATGTGGGTTTTCTGAGAGTTCTAACACGAACCTTCGCAAAGTTGTAGCCATCGCCGTTTCTGCCAGTATAATTCTTGTCAATATATGTGTCTTCGTTTGTACGGAAGGTCTTACTTTGATCGTCATACTTGACTGTCTTGGTTGGGTCATTACGGTTTTCTTTGATGGGTACGATTTTTGCAATGATGACATCACGGTTTTCAACCAACTCGTTTTCTGGAATAAAGCCTGACGAGTTGAGCTTGTTGTAATTACCGAACTTTACACCCCTCGTTTTTGTGGGATCCGGCCGACAACGAATGATCTCGTCACGAATAATATTCTTATCTTCGTCCTTTTCGGTATGATAGATAGTGGCTAAGAATAGCCCTCTATCAATGGACCCCTGATTAATAAGAACACTATCCTCTTGATTATAACCGGTATGTGTCATAATAGCGACGTGGATTTGAGTGCCAGATGGAATTTTATTCAAATGAATGAGGTTCATCAGACGAGTTTCTACAAGGGGGCGAGTTGGATAGTTCAATACGTAGGCGGTTTTATCCATTCGCTGATCATAGTTGGTTGCATATACGCCGATAGCCTGTTTACCCATCGCGCATTGGTAAGTGTTTCTCGGTGCCTGGTTGTGTTCAGGGAAGGGAACACAAGACGCTAGAACACCAAATATAGTACTGGGGTGAATTTCACAATGTGTGTACTTGAAATGTGCTTTGATATCTTGAATATATGAACTTTTGCATTTCATTGCAATCATAGCAAAGTTCTGTTCTTCTGGATCAATGTACTCAATCACCGACTCCGTCAATTTGCAGTTTGTAAGCAAGTCATTCCACGTGATTTCTTTGTTTGATAGACGCTTAATGATATCAGCAGTAATGAGAGCCTTGTTGTTACGCACACGCAATACCGGTCGTGTCAGACGACCCCCATCATTACAAATACGGATTTCTAGCGCATTATAGTTAAACACAATAGACGTGTAAATGTTGATAATTCCTTGGTACTTTTTATCTAACATATTGTGATAAAACTCAATCGGTGATTTGGCAATTCCCACCCAACAACCATTGATAAACACCTTGACCTTGCCGAATAGTTCGGCACATGTTGCATTGTCAACTGATATAATATGCGGGTCTACATACTCATATAAGGACGAACTATTGGTCGGTATAGTAATATGCGCCATATAACTAATGTTTTTGACAACACCAATAGATTGCCCTTCCGGAGTTTCTGCTGGGCAATTATGCGTAACGAAAGATGAAGCGACAAATGAATGATTATCGCTTCTAGTCGTAAAATCATATACTAATTCTGGTTGAATTTCGCGGATTGATAATATGGGCACGCTTACGCACCCATTGTTTACGACGTTGTCTTTTATAAATGTTTCGTAAATAACATCAGTTGTGAACCGCGTTGTTTGACGAATTCCATTTTTATTTTTTGATATGACCTTCCTGATTTGGTTTTCAGTAAAGCCAGTTTTTTCAATTAGGTCGGCAATTTTTACGGTTTTATTATTTTCAATCACGTAATTATAGTGTTCGTGACGAACAGTTTTATTAAACTCCTTTATTTTTAGATGTTCAATCACGGGAGCCGAAGTTCGTCGTTTCTCTTCACAATAACTATAATTAATAATATCTGCATACTTTGCAAGGTTTTCAGAACTATTCACGAAGACAATACAAACCTTTGATTTGTCATCGCCGACAGCAGCAGTTTTTATGTTAGAGGTTATTCCAAAGTCTTGAAATATAGTTTGAATCTGTGACATATATTTTACAGTATCTTCTAAATAATCATTATGCGTAGTTTGAAACGTAATTCCGATGTGCGGTTTCCACGTCTTATCGTTTTTCTGGTATGATAGGCGCGAACCGTCGCCGCCTTGAAATGAAGACAGAAATTCCTTCTTTATAGATAATTCGGAATTCATTAACCAAGATGGAATAGACCTTGACACGTTGGTTTTCTTTCCAATAAATGCTCCCAAAAGAACCATAAGGTGCGCAAAACTACCACTATTACTAACTTCCCATGTTCTATATGTGGTTGTTCTTCCGGAAACCTTGTCATCAAATCTGGTTGTCTTACGCTGTACGGAAGAATTGCCAAAACCTAATGCCGAAATGTCATCAACCACTTGAAACACATCGGCTTCTTCGCCTAGATAAAATGATGCGGAATAATAATGTTTATTTTTATCAATTCGTTCTTGCAAATGTCCGTCGGTATTTAATGCGCCGATTAGTCTGGCAATTATTTTTAGTTTATAGATAGGAATGTCCACATTCAACAAGTTCAATTCTAATAATTCAAGTTTATAGTGTTCTAGAACTGTCGTGTCGCTAATGTTGACAATTGTTTCATTTGTATCTACTATGTTTTTTGTTACGTGGCGCGTTATCAATTTATCCCCCGCGCGTAGTTCTTCCAAGTTTTTCCACTCATACCTTCCTCCGTTGTTTACAAGGAATGGATGGTTAGCAGTAGCCTTAACTTTCCTTCCACTGATTGTCGTAATTTCAAACAATTTGTCTGGCATTTTACCAAAGAATGAATGAATATCAGATGGTTCATCAAACAGAGTTTTCGGGTTCACAGTGGAAACCGCGTCTCCATCTTTCATATCTTTGATTTTCTTTACAGTCAATCTGTCTGACATTAGAACTTCCGTATCGCCAGTCAAACACAGGAATCCCCACGTTGTATTATGCAGTTTACGCGGGGCAATGAGTTCCCCGCTCTTCTCTAATGGGGTATTAATACGGCGAAGATGACTAAGACTGGAAACATATGTAAGTCTGTTTAACACCTGTGCAACACCAACCTTGCTGGTATTAGACTGTTTGATACTGAAATCACCAGTGGATAATGCACGGTTCATTCCATTTTCAATAGTAGTGGACTTCATTATCTTATAAATATTGATATTGTTGACGATATTTCCATAATCTTCGGTAGAACGCCAAGAACCGCCGTTGATTTCGCGTACAATATGTTTCTGCATTTCCTTGACTAACTTATTGAAGTAATTGCGGAACAGATTGTTTAATAGAGTTCCGGTTAATTCAATTCGTTTGTTTACGTAGGAGTCGCGGTCGGACGGCGGTATGTATCCTAAGCTAGTTTGAAGGAGCTTATGTGCCATATATCCGATCAAGTACAATTTTTGTTGAAGCGTTTTGCAGTGTGGAAACAAATCGTTGTTGAGAACGTCCTGTGTAAATTCGCGTTTCTTGCGTTGTCCAGTTTCTTTGTCCATATTAATTGGTGTATACGCGGCATACGTGGCAATATGATTGAATGCATCTTCCTTTGTCATATACTTATTCGCATCAATGGCAGATGCTTGCAAATGACTAACGTTAATGCCTTGGTTACCGGCATCATTGTTTAATAATATATAACTGCATATTTCTTTATCGCTCATTACACCGAGTGCACGGAAGAGGGTAAACAGTTCAATTGGCTGTTTAATGCGAGGAACATTTACATATATACCATATCCAAAGCCATTATTTTTGTTAGAGAGCAACATTTCAATCTGTTTGGGAGAAATACACTTGAAGTCTGGTACAGATTTAATTTCTGCATACCAAGACCATTTCGTAGTATTCTTTCCATCAAAACAGTAAATCCTGTTTTCAGCGGCACGTTCTTGACCAAGCACAGTTTTCTCGGAACCCTTGATTATAAAATATCCCCCGCAGTCCATAGAGCATTCGCCGGTATAGTTATGACTAAGATGGGGGTTTTGTGTCAATACACATACAGATGATTTCAACATGATTGGCATTTTACCAATATTAATTTTTGGTAACGTTTTTTCAATTGTCCGCGGACTGTCCATGCTGTCAGTTGTACGAATGACATACTGTATGTTAATATCAACCGTCATAGTAGATGCATATGTAAAGTTACGTATTTTGGCTTCTTGTGGCAACATTGTCTTTGTCGCGCCATTGTTTTCGTGTATTTGAGGAGGGTATAACTTGAAATTGACAAACGATATGAATATTTCTAAGAAATATTTGTCGGTTTCTGCGACATAGTCGTTTTCAGAGTGAATTGTCACCGGATTGAACATTTGTATGGTACGTTGTACTTGGTAGTTAATGAAGTTATTGTACGACTCAATCTGATGCCTCACCAAACGATCTAAGTGTTTTCCGTCAAAGTACGTTTCAATTATGTCAAATGGTTCTTCCGTGTAGCTACCGAGATGGTCCAACAAGGTTGTTTCTTCGTCAGACAGACCGGCAATGTTTTCGTCTATGCACGACTGAACCGTTTTCTCCATCTGAATGATTTTCTCAATTTCCTGTGCAATCTCATTGTCAGAGTAGCTTGGACTAAGTTTACCCACCGATTTTGTAATCTTTTCCATCACATCATCGTCGTTGATGTAAGATCCACCCCCCACGCTTGCGGATTTCATTTCATAGCTCATTGTATACTAATTTTGTAATAATGATGTTAAAAAGTTATTTTTCAATTTTTTGCATATGGTTTGCGGAAATACTCATTAATAAATGGTATAAAACTTTGCCCATTTGTATATTTATCCAATGTCTAAATATAAGAAATTTGTCCAACTATTAGATGAATATACTTTACCTAATACTAATCATATTAATGAACCGTTAATGCAACCGTTTTATATTCCAGAATTAGATTATAATCTATGGCGGCTATATTTTCAACCATTAGAAACACACGCGGGGCTAAAATCACATTATGAATTATGGAAATTACAATCAGAGGTGCATTTTGACGAAACACTCTCCATTGACAATGTATTGCCCGACAAACTGTGCATTGAACCATTAATCACTAAGACATGTCATATAGACATTGAAGTGAATTCAATTAGTGATTTGTTAGATATAACTGTTCGTTACCCATATTGTTCAGATACACGGTATAACATTGATTTGGAGGCTTTACATAAGATCGCAGTTGAATTGAACTTATTGAATGCAATGATTGGCATGGATATATTAAAACAGTCAATAATTAATCAATTAATGTATTTTATACAGAACCTACACGTAGGAGAGAATGTGAGTGATTTTAAACATACGGTTATTAGTGGCCCCCCAGGAACGGGAAAAACCGAAGTAGCACGCATTATTGGGCAAATGTATTCCAAACTGGGTATCCTAAAAAAAAATATATTTAAGAAAGTTACGCGGAATGACCTCATTGCAGGTTATCTTGGACAAACCGCGATTAAAACAAAACAGGTAATTACTGATTGTTTGGGTGGAGTGTTGTTTATAGATGAAGCATATTCATTAGCATCTCCTGATCAAAGTGATAGTTTTTCAAAGGAATGTATTGATATTTTATGTGAAGCATTAAGTGAACATAAAAATGACTTGATGGTTATTATTGCCGGGTACGAGGCCGAATTAAACAATACATTCTTCAAGTCAAACCCTGGTCTAATGTCCCGTTTTATATGGAGATTTAACATGCAACCATATACAATGCAAGAACTTGTTAAAATATTACGTAAGATGGTTTTAGAACAAGAGTGGACATTAGACGCCGATGTCGTGTTACCAGATAAATGGTTTATAGATAAAAAGAAGAGTTTTAGTAATTATGGGCGGGATATAGAAGCCATGCTTACATATACAAAGATTGCACATAGTAGACGCATCTACGGTAATACAACGGTAGTGAAGAAATGTATTAACATGGTGGATATAAATGCGGGATATACACAATTCTTATTAAATAAGAAACAAGAAGATGTACCGAGTTTTGGATTATATGTGTAGGCGTTTTAATGTATTGGTTACACTGCCTATTTTTTTTCCTTTATCTATTATATCCATATGAGTGAACAGAAACAAATCAAAATAAACATTGCTGATTTTAATTTTAATACAACTCGTAAAAAAAAAACAAAAGATAAAGCGGTGCCTGGAATAAAAGTAAAGACGCCAGTGAATAAGCCAAAATTAGATACTTTGAAGAAACGATCATTGCTGCGAATGATACGACAACAGCAAGAAGACCGTTACAATAAGTTATTTGGTACGAGCTCCAATAAAAGTTCTCCTGA
>Ga0075465_10000116_pt1 | contig 13594 bp, 12 predicted proteins | sample DEB19_08_DNA_6_FD_71484 | JGI IMG/M metagenome (GOLD analysis project Ga0075465, IMG submission 71484) | Aqueous microbial communities from the Delaware River and Bay under freshwater to marine salinity gradient to study organic matter... | ecosystem: Environmental > Aquatic > Marine > Coastal ...
ACAACTTGTTTAGGAGCAAAGGAGTTGAACCGTTCTTTTATTGGAATTGAAAAAGAGGTAAAATATTATGAGATTGCTTGTCAGCGGTGCGGTTTTTAGCATTGCCACTAACAAGAAAATATGAGTATGATAAATTTGAAATGTTAGCTCCTTCTAAATTTTTAGGATATGTTGAGTGGGAAATAGTAAATAATATTTACTCTCAAATGCTTGGATTAGTATTTTAAAACCGCCCATCCTTAAATCCAACCATTCGCCACAATTTAGGAAAACGTGAATGGATTATAGGTATATTTGAAGAAAAAACAAAGGATATGGAAAAATTAATTTTTAATAGCAGTAAAAAAATAGAAATAATATCAAACGGAGGTAGGTATAAGTTAGAAGCTAAAATGAAAGTTGATTATGATTTTGTAAATGATTTTTTTGGAGCTAGATTTTGGGTTTTTAAAGTTTTTGATTTAAAGTTGAATAAAAAAGTAAATTTACAAAAAAACGGCGTTAATTGTTTTGAAAAAACAGAGTATCAATACAAGCGAGATTTATTGAAAATAATACAAGATATTGGTATTTTCTCACAAGCTATTAATAATCTAAAAATATAAACCTATGAAACAGATGATTATTTTGATAATGAAAACGCTACATTCTCAGAAGGATATAAAGGTGAAGTTACAATTGAATTTGATGAACATGGTGTATTTTTCAGAACAGAATGCAACGAAACGCTTCATATTTCAATTTTGGAATATCTTGACTACAAACTAAAACTAATCGGAAACGTACACGATAAAAACGAGGAATAACCCTACTTCTTAAACAAATCTTTAAAGAAAGTGTTAATCTTCGATTTCGTCTTTAGCTTTATGTAGAAGATACTTTTCTACTAAGTTAGGTATTTTATCACCCATACGTCCAATAATGTAAGCAAGCCCGCAAAGAATTGAAATTTCTTGTATTTTAAATAAGTAACCAAATGCTGGAGTCATAAACATAGCAGTTACACCTCCCGAAGTGGCATTAAGTAATTTTCGCCACTTGTTTTTTTTAGTATTCCTATGTTTGATTAAGTAACCACTTAAACCAATTGCTAAAAGCATAACATCGTAACCACTATTTTTTAAATAAATATACCACTCGTAAACCTCTTTTTTAAAGTCGTGAAACGTAAGCATAAAATTTATACTTTGAATCATTCGTTTTAAACAATTCAAATCGCAGTTTAAAATAACAGCTAAAATATTATCGATTACGTTTGCGTGCATTTCGGATTAGTTTTGTTAGTCTAGGTTTAAAAACTATAAAAAAGAATAATAAAGCTGTATAAACATCGTCTTCAATATTTTCTTGAATTTCTTCATAAGGCATTCCGTTTGGTGGCGTTAGGTATTCCGTTTTATTACCGTTTTCATCAGTAACAACGTACTTTGTAATTAGTGTCATTTTATCGAGTTAATTGTTGTTTAAACTTAAAGAAGTCATCATCTACCAAAGCATCAGCAGTAGTACTTGAACCAGTTGTAATAAATCCAACTCCACATTCACGACCTACTCCCGTAGGTATATTTGTAGTTATATTGCTAGATGTTGCTATTAGCGTTCCTGTTGCGTTATAAAGATTAAGTAAAACACTTGTAGCTGTCGCATTTACGATAATCTCGATAGTGTACCACGTATTCAATGAAAGCGTTGATATAACACTTGATGCTGTTCTAGTCGAGTTATTAGATGTTTTTAAGACTAAATTACCACTCAATGAGTATTCAGCATAAACACCATCAACAGCATCGGTAATACTTGTTGCATCATGAAACCCCATTCTTCTAGTGGCTGTTGTAATATTTAAAGGGCAAAAACGTTGTCTATAAATTTCACCACCTTTTATTCGGATAGCGTTTACATCGCTCATAACTCTATATCCTGAGTTTGCTGTTGCTGACTTTGTTGTTCTACAAACACCTAATGAATTAACGCTAAAGTTAGTTGTATTTTGTACGAATGTTCCTGTAGATATCGCTGAACCAATTAACGGCTGTAATGCTGTTGCTGAAATTAAATCGTTGAAAATATAAACATTGCTATGGTCTAAAATTGGTAAATTACCCGAGCCTAAGACGCTAAAACCATCAATCGTTTTTATATTATCACCTGAGGCTAAAACATCCTGTTTAGCGTTTAAATCGTTTATGTAATCTACCGTGAAGAAATCTGTTAAAGTAGTATTAATTGTATCGATTTCTATTTGTGTAGCTGTTGAAACTGGTTTATCTAAATCGCTTGTATTATCAACATTACTTAAACCTACTTGTGATTTTGTTACACTATGTGGATTTGAAGTATTTGATAAATGGCTTAAAATAGTTGCTCCATGTGTTGAAATCCAAGAAACAGCCGAATCATAAGCACTTTTTAAAGTTGTAGTAAAAGCCTCTGTAATTAAATCTAAAATACTTCGATTTGCGTGTGTTATTGCTGTTTCTTGTGAATCTGTTACAAAACGCTTATCTGTAGAATCGCTAATATTTGCAGTTGTTGAAGTATCAACATTTGGAACGTTTGAAAGTCCTACATCTGTTTTAGTTGTTCCATGTGGATTTGTTCCATCGTCTAATGTTAATTCAGAATGTAAACTTACAGGCGGTGTTATTGCTGGTTTGTTTAAAATAAAAGCATCACTAGATGGGTTTGTTTCATTCCAATCAGATTGAACATTTACTTCCGCCCCTGACTGAATACCAGCTAATTTACTTTTTTCTGGCGTTGTGTAGTCATTTGTAGATAAACCGTATAAAGTCAAAGAAGACGAACCTCCACCACTACTTAACACCACATCACTACCCGCAACAGACCATTTAACTGTTCCAGTTCCAACTGTATCAACTTTGAATCTATAAAAAGCCCAATCTGCTGAATCTAAAACAATCGGTGTGTTTACGTCAATTGCAACAAACCCACTTAAATCAAAAAAGTTTTCATTATCATTTGAATATTGAAGTGTTACTAATCCTGTAACTGTCCCAATGGGTTGTAAACTCGTTTTACCGTTCCATTTAGCCGTGAAATTACCACCAACATTTGATAATGAAGTAAGGTTTAAATCTGTTGTTGTAAGCGTATTTTGAGGCATTATTTGGTAAATTTAGAACGTTTATTTTTGAATTTATCTTCTACTTTTACAGTAATCGTAGCTTTCGGATGGTTATAAGTAGCTTTTGGACTTTCAGCAATAATTACAGCTGTGTTTAAATATTGATTGTGATTGAAAGCGTTGTAATCATTTACATACATTTCATTTTCATTCAATAAATGCTGTTCACGTAATTTGTTTACGATACACTCGCTTTCTGTTTGACATGTTAATTCATATTCAACAACTGATTCACGAAATGATTTGCGAGTTTCACGGTTGTTATAAACTAAGTTTTCAACTAACATTCCATCTTGTGAGTTACCAAACCAACCATTAAAGCAAAGTGAATCTTTTACTTTCGTGTCTTTAAAATTGATATTCTCAAACGTTTGAAACGAATCAAAAATACTTGTAATCATTACTTTGTGATTCAATCGCTGTAAATCGTAGTTGAATAGATTATAATTACCCCAAATAAATGAGTCTTCAATTCCTGAAATTAAGAAATCAATTCTAATTTGATAACAACCAATTCCGTATAAGTCAATTATGTTTGACCAGTCTACAGTTGTGTAAAGTGCATCTTCATCGTTTACGAATGGTAAAGCTGTCAAAACAACTTCAAGTCCATTCGGTCTAATTAGAATAAAATTAACTTCCTGAGCGTATTTAATCCATGCACTTGTGTACATTTTCTTTTCAAGGTCGTTTGTCTCACTTCCAAACACATCAAACTTACAACAACATTCGTCCGCACCTCTATTTTGACGTGTGTACATTGAAGGCAGTTTAACTACCTTAACAACCTCTTTTACTCGTTCTTCAAGTGCGTAAGCCATGTTAAACTACTTTTTCTAAATCACTAGATGTTAAATTCCAGTAACGTATATTTTGAATACGATTTGGACTAAATGGAATTTTATTAACTCTGTCAATTTCTGAAATAATACTATCGTCTGCATTTTCTAAAATATAGAAAATATTTGCACCGCCCAAAGCTGGTATTGTTAAACCAACTCGTCTGTATAATATTGGAATAGACATAATTGTCTTTCTTTTACCGTTTGAATCTAATGAATATTCATGTAATATGAATCTATAAACATCTACCTCTCCATTTTCAGTATTTGCTTTAGTAGCACCCCAATCGTTAGGGTCTATTTCAAAATATACTATATCCGAAATCTGTAATTGTGCATTAATTAACTGCGGTTCTTTTGTTCTTACTGCCATTTTATTTTTTATTAAATTATTGTTTTATATTACATTGCTGAATGAGATATTTTACGCCACCCACTAGGGTCTTTAAAGCATAAATGACTCAATGTTGTATTATAGACAACCAAACCTTCTGCTGGTGAAGTAATCGCATTTATTTCAGTAGTTGTCATTCTAGGTGGTAAAAATCCTCGTATAGTTGAGTTGATTTGAAAAATAGAACTAGCGTGCATACCTGCACCTAATCCGTTTTCTTCTACATAAGATGATCCATTACAGAATAGCGCTATACCAGTTGCTGAATCACCTCTCACGGCTACTGCATCTGATGAACCGTAAACTCCTATACCTAAAGTAGACGAGCCGAAAATACCCGCCCCTGAACCTACTCCTAAAACACCATAATATCCCTCTCCTCTAAAACCAGCAGTAGCTCCTGTAGAATAAACTCCATAGCCAGCAGTCGGAGACATTCCGTTAACTCCTAAGTTCCCATAAAAACGTGCTGAGTTATCTCCGTACATTTTAGCCGTCATACCATTGTCAGAACTGAAAGCGTGCGTTTCATCACTCGCTGAAGTTCCGTAACCATTGAAATTTAATGAAGCTAAACCAATTGTAGGTACAACGAAAGTTTCAAATGTGAAATCTTTGAACTTCGCCATTGTCATTCTGTTTGAATTCCCGTCATGTGAACGGTTAGCCGTTAATGTTAAATTTGCGTTTGCGAAGTTTTTACCACCTATATTATCAGGTTTAATTTTACTTGTAACATACTGTGAGCCGTCCCATTTATCAAGAACAAACCAATCTAATGTTGTTGTTGCTGTAGCTTCGTCTACAAGTGCATTTATAGCACTATCTGTTGTCGTTGGCATATCTAAGAAATTATTATTTTATTATTATTTGCTTGAGTAAGTAAAAACCCATTTTCTTGAAGTAAAAACTTACCACTTGATGCTGTATTTAAAGCTATAAACGCCCCAACACTTACATTTTTTGACAAATCTAGTTTATTACAATCAATATAACAACTAACTTGTACAGAATTACTTGCTAAAAGTGTAACTGTTGCTAAATTGCCTGTAATTGGTTGCAATGGATTATTAACGTCAAAATCATGTGGAACTTTAGTTGAAATCAAAAAACGAGGATTTGACTCTTCGGGTTCAATCGTTATTGTTCCGTACATATCAATCCCATCCAACGTGAAAATATCAGTCCATTTTGCACGAATTTCCATTATTTCGCCATCGATAAACGAAGCTACCTGTGTGCCGTCTAATAAATGGTAGCTTAATTCGTGTTCAATAAATGGATTGTCTTCATACGTTCTAATCGTTATCGGATTTGAAAAACTGAATGTTTTATCGTTATCTGTAATGACTTGTGTAGTTATTTGAATATTCCAACCGCTTAAATCATCGTATGTAAACCAGTTTTGTCCTTTGTATGGAAAAAAGTCAGCACTAACACCACTTTGAATATTCCAATATTGCCACTTTAATAAGAAAGGATAGTACAAACGCACTCCATACTCTGAAACTGTATCTACTAAAGCATCATCATTTATTAAAAACGCTTGTTTCTTTGCGCTTGTTGTAGGTAAATTATTACTAACACCTAACTGTAAATCAATTAATTGTTTACCGCTGACAACTGGAGTTGCTGACAAATCAAAACTAGCTTCTTCTAGTGTAAATCTTTCGCCTGTTGCACTCTTGTAAGCCTCAATAAATACTTTTACTTCTTTGTAGAAAATAGACTTATTTAATACAAAATTTAGTAAATATCCTAAATCATCCTCTGTAATTCGAGTTATTCCACTAAACCAATCATCTGTAACTGGTGTTGTTTGGTTTTCGTCATGTCTTAAGAATTGACAAATATCGCCTAATTCTAAATCACCCCATACATTAACGGCTTTATTCATTTGACCGTCAAAAATTGTATGATTTACATTTCCAGCTTTGAACCAAATTATCATTCGTCTATCTCCTTCGGGTTTTGACTCCATGAAGTTTGTAAACGCTGTATTTGGATTGAAAATTACTTGATATTCTTTTTCGGTTGGTGAAATAACACTTACTACACCTGTTGTTAGTGTATAATTAGCGCCTATTGGGTTTGTTCTTGAATTATAAACCGTACTTGTGAAAGGAGAAAAACTTATAGAAAGCATACATAAATCACTTTGGTTAAAGTACTTGTTGTGATTGTATGAATCGTCTAAAGGAACGTATATAGCACCAATTTGTATTTCGGTAGAATTTGTTTCAATTGTAAATCGAATATTTGTACTTTGGTCATAATTTAACCCTCCGTTTACACTTAAAATATTCACGCCTTGTAATACAGAGTCAATTATCCCTACATTATAAGCATCATCTTTGTAACCTGTATTTGCATCTTGTGAAAACACAACCTCCGAAGTACCGAAAGGCTCACCACTATTAACTGTTGCTGATAGTTTTAAGAAATGCTTATAACAAGAACCACCTAAAAACGAATTAGGGTCAAATAATCCACTTTGATTAACGAATATTTCTAATGTATACCTTCTTCTGCCTGATGATACTGAATTGTAAGTTAAATTACTGTAAATCTCGAATTGACCTGATTTTTTACCTACAACAACTCCATCAGGGTCATCACCAATAGTTAAGCTGTTTAAATTATCAAATCTTAATATAGTATTTTCTCCATCAATAAGAGATTCAGAACTACCTACACTTCCATTTTGAACATGATTCGAATAAACATCTAATTGATTGTAAGTTGAATTAGAAATTACTTCAATTTTGTTCATTGAATCAAAAGTTTGACCATTTGTAAGTCCACTTGGTAAGCTAGATAATTCAATAACACCACCTATAATGCTAATTACTGTAGCAGATGTTGTTCCTGATATTGAGCCTGATATGTTATAAATATTAACATCTACAGTTTGACCAACTCTAAATCCTGAATCAAGCCATGAACCTGAGTATAACTGCAGTTGATTTGGACTTAAGCCAACTACAACTAATTGAGAGTTGCTAGATGTTAACTCAATAGATATTTCAATAATATAGCGACACGCAATTCTATCAAGTAAATTAGCTTGGTAAAATGGTAAAGTATTACCAAATATATCGTCGTATTCGCTATTTAGTACTCGTATCATTTGTCATTTGTGTTGCTTGTTTCAGATTGTCTAATTGTTGAGATAGCGCTTCTTTGTGTTTTTGAAACTCAGGATTATTTAAAATGTTTACATCAGTAATATTATCTATTTTGTAGTGTACGTTTTGAACACCTTCTAATAGTTGGTTACTTAACTGCTCTAAATGTTTGAAATCCATACCGCTAATTTATTAATTTTTTCTGTAAATTGAACGCCCAGTTTGAAGGTTCTTTAAAAGTTATTTTTGCGAGGTTCTTGTCGTCCAAGTATTCAACTCTTAATAACTCGCAGTTTTGCCCGTTTATCGGTGCGTAATTGCTATATTGTAAAGCATAAAATTGGTCATCAGAAATATTACAATCCGAAGCATCTAAAACTTTAAAACAGTTGTTTCCAATGAAATCTATATCATGGAATAAAGTTTCAATTTCTCTAGCTCCGATTAAATCTTTGTAATTCGCTGGCTGTTTTCTTATTGAGCCGTCACCAACCAAAAATAGTAATTTAGTCTTAGTAAAAAACTGCTCACTAATTTGTAATACTCCGATTCTGCTGTTTATGTTTTGGACTAAGTTTGACGAACCGCCTAAAGCATTTATAACAGTATCAATAAAACCAAACAAATCTTGTAATCTATTCTCAATCCAATTTAAGTTCATTTTACGACTACCTAAAGCAAAAGGAATCATCACTTCGTTAAATCCTTTGATTGAAACTAAATCTTTATTTACAACTACAATCGGTTCTGTTGAATCTTCGCAGTCGTTTACATCAAAATCATTGAATGTATGAATATCATTCGGGTCAGTCAAGTATTTAACGTATTGACGTTTATACATTTCGTTTGTATTCAACTGATAACCATTTCTTCGAGTACCTTGTATTGATAAAGCTGTTGTTATTCCCGAAGTGAAAGTATTAAATACAAAATCACGTCTTTCAATTCTTACAATCTTATTCCCGCTTGTTGCATCTTGGTAAACTAGCATTTTAGCATTGTAAGTTGTAAGTACAGATTCAATTGCTTCACCTAATGTTCTAATAGTGTCACTCGCTGTTGGGTATGGTTTATTGAACGCAAAGTTTAAATCGTTTTCAAGTGTATCAAATATATTTTCCTTTTCCTTAATTAATGGAACTGGCAAAACGAAATCAAAACGTCGACTATCTAATAATGTACTTTGTAATTCGTAACCTAAATACTCTATACCTAATTTTATCAAATTAAGCAATGAATTAGCGTAATAATAACGGATTTTAGGTAAAAGTAATTCGCGCAACTGTTGAGCAAGTTTAACAACAGCAATAATTAAAGCAACTGTGTAAGCGATTTGTGCAACTAGCTTAGCAATAGCACCAATTAAATGCGCTGGCGAAGGGTCAACAGCTTGCACAAACTCCTGAACCATGAATACAGTATCTTTAATCGCTGTATAAAGCGCATCACTCATCACGTATAAAGTAATTGAAAGCGAAAGACCCTGTTCAAGTTGATTGTTTTTAACAATTACATAAGGCGTTTGTACAGCAGTAGAATTAAAAGCAACCCCATTTGATGCCAAATTCTCGAAAGTATACCCGTCCGCTTGTGTTTTGAATATTTCATTACTGTATCTTCGCTTAATCTTGCATTTGTATTGTGTAGCGCCAAATTCATCCTCTTCAACTGTCATTCCATCAACAAAATCAACAAAGTAATTTAAAACACGTCCATTTGTTAATTCAAAGTCATACGGTATTCCCTCTTGTGCGCCTATCGTGTTTAGATGATTGTCGATTATTTCAAGCGCTTCATTTTGGAATGTAATTGTATCAACATTTACAGCCACCATTATCATAGGATCACCGTAATCAATAACAAGACCGATATTAGTGTAATCCTTTGGTGAAATTTCCTTACCGTTTAAAATATGCTTCATCTTTTCTTGTAGATATGTCTTGTTTTTATTAAATCAGCTCCTTTTTTCTCAGTTGATACGATTTGAAATAACGTATTTGAAATACTTTCGCCGTGCATTGTGAACTCAGTTTTGTTTTTCATTACATTTTTTAAGTCTTGAACCTCTTTTATCAATCTTTCATCTGCAGTACTATTTTGAATAAATACAGGTGCTTTGTTTGATGTTTTAGATTTGACATAAGTATCAACTATTTCATCAGTTGTAGCACTTGGATTTACACTCATCACTTTGTTAGTTAAATCACCATTGAAAACCATTTCAGAGCCATCCACACGGACAATGTGACCATCTTTTCCGCTTAATTGTGGCGCTCCTAATTCTTCACCGATTGTTCTTTTTGTTCCTTTGAAGAATCCAGTTAACGATTGTGCTAAAAATTTAATTCCTTTGACTTGTAAGAACGCTTTACTACCCGCAACAGGCAAAGTGTCACCAGCTTGTAAATATTGCTCTGTAGCATTGTATAATAACTTAATCTCTTCGATTTGCTGTTGAATGCGTTGCTCTTTTTGTTTTTGCTGTATTTTTTCGTTGGTAATTCTGTTCTGTTCTGCTAAACTTTCATTCGCTTGGATAGTTCCGTTATTCGCCTGTTGTCTTAAATCTTCTGCTAACTTTTCACTAGCTGAAATTTCTCTATCAATTAACTTTTCACGTTCTTCGCTCGCTTTTTTCCATTGGTCTAAACCTTCGTTAATCATATTTTTACGGAACTCAGCCAACCTTTCTAAACGGTCTTTTTCGCGTTCTTCTGCTTTGCGTTCTATTTCTTCAATCTCATCATCTTGTTTTGTTCTTTGATTCAATTCTTTTTCATCAAGTTGACGTTGTTTTTCTACATAATCTTCTTGTGAAGTGTTTAAATCAATTAGAATATCTTTTTTCTTTAGTAACTGTTCATTATCTAAATTTTCAAGTGCTATTTTCGCTTTTAATTGTGCATTTTCAACATCAACAACGTTTTTAGCATTTGCCAAATCTTCTGCTAATTGTTTTTGTATAATAGCTTCTTTTAACTTAGTTTCAGCATCGATTTGGTCATAAATCATTTGAAGGTTAAAAGTACCCGTTTCTTTCGCGTTTGTTTGTTGTTGTTCAATAGCATCGTTTACGCGTTGTGTAGCCAATTCTAATTCACGTGCTGATTTAATCTGTTCTTGTTCAATTAAACTAGCTGAAAGTTCGTCGTTGTATTCTTTTAGTGCTTTCTTTTGGTCGTTTATTGCTTTCGCGTTTGCTCGTCTTGAATTTGTAGTATTGTTGATTTCAATATCTAAATCTTTTTCGATAAACACTTGTTCATTTAAAACAATATTATACTCTTTTAATTCTGATGTGTAACCAGCGATTCTAGCTTTAATATCGTTAACTTTCTTTTCTTGTTTCTGAAAAGCACCAAAGAATAAAGCGTCTTTTACTCCTGTTGTTTTTTCAAGTTTATTAAGGTACTTTTCAGCCTGTTCAAGGTTCTTTTTATCTCGTTCTAGCTGACCTTGTGTAAGTCTTTTTGTTGATTCAACAGAACTTTTAAATACCTCGTTTTCGGCTTTAATTCGTCTTTGAGCCTCTTGTTCTGTTATTTTACCTTGTGATTGTAGTAACTCAATATCCTTTACTCTTAAATCTCTAGTTTTCTTGAATCTGTTAATATCATCATTCGCGAACTTTTGACCTTTAGTTTGTGCGTCTTGCAAAGATTGTAAAGCGCGTTTTGCTTCTTCTGCTCCGCTTGCAATTTCGTAAAGTTCAAAAGCTAAAGACGCGAATTGAGTAATTAAATAAGCTGTTGCAATATTACTTAAAGCACTACCGAATTTTTTACTTGAACTTTCAGCTTTTCCAGCCTCAGTAGAAACGCCACGCAAACCTTCTGTTAATCCTTTGAAATCTTTAACTAAGTTGTAAATTTTCAATCCTAAAAACGCCACACCTAGTTTTAAAATCATTGGAATAATAACTCCTAGATTTTTACCTACAAAAGCAATTACATTAGCCAACGATTCAGTAATACGTCCACCTTCATTCGCGGAACTGATATAGTTCGATAAATTTGTTTTTAATACATTCCAAGCACCACTAACAGTTTTTAAATTATTCTTTGCTTTTTCACCGAATGTTTTTTCAAGTTCGTTAGCTAATAATGGAAGTGCATCTTTTGCCATCACTTCACCATCTTCTAACATTTTATTTAACTCCGATTCAGTAACACCAATCGCTTTAGCCATTAAACCAAATGCTCCCGGCAGTCGTTCACCTAATTGACCTCTTAACTCTTCTGCAGAAACTTTACCTTTGGAGAACATCTGAGATATTGCAAGCAAAGAACCTTCGATTTGTTCATTTGACATATTCAAAGCAGAACCTGATTTAATTACACTTTGATAAATCTTGTTTTGCTCACCTATTGCTAAACCGCTTGATTTTGCTGATGCTCTAAAGTTTTTGTATGTATCAGTTAAAATAGTTAAATCCTGACCATATTCAAGTGATAAATCATTGATGAATTTAATACTTTGAGCATAATCTAAGTTGTCGTTTGTTACGTTTTTTAACGCTGTTCTAAGACCTTGCAAACGTACTTCTGTACCAAATAAAGCGCGTGCAATTCCAACACCTCCACTAATAGCAAAAAAACTTATAGCAGTTGCTTTTAATCGACTCCATACATTTTCGTATTGTCCTACTTTTCGAGTATGTTCACCAACAGTTGAATCAATCTTTTTAAGTTTAGCGTCTAATTTTGTAATATTATCTAATAACGCTTTACCTTCTGTTGTCGTGTGTTTTTCTTCTGCAGCTAAATCTTTGTATTCTTTTTTTAATCTAGCTAATTCACCAGACATTTGATTATAAGCTGAACTTTGTTTTCGTGCTAATTGTTCTGCACGTTCCGCTTTACGATTATAGTCATCAACCGATTTTTCTCGCGCTTTATTTAAACGAATTTCGTCTAAACGTTGCTTCATAGCTTCTTTTTCAAAACGAACCCTATCTTTTTCTAATTGAGTAGTTTTTTCAACAGCCTTTTGAAGTCCTAAATTAGCCGTTGTAAGTTGCTGAATACCTGAAATACTTTTTGTATCGGCGTTTGAGTGTAAAACTTTTAAATGACCTGAAATTTGAACAATTTCTTTATCTAATAGCTCAACTTTTTTAAGCGCTTTGTCTGCACTTTCAGAAATACCGCCAAATATATCTGATTCGGATATATCTGACTGTTTGTAAACTCTATTCTTTGCCATTTTTCATGCTTTTTATTAGTAGGAAATATTGTAATGTTGTAATCTCAAACGCCTTTATTCTGTAGCCTTCTATTTTAGAAAGTGTGTTTAGTGAGTTATGAATTGAATGTGTGTTTAGTGAGTTATGAATTGAATGTTTGTCATCAACTCCGAAACTAGCTTTCATATTATCGATTTTACGCTGTATCTCGTTTAATTCATTAAGTAAATACCTTTCTCGGTTATCTAGGTAGTAAATCGCTTTCTCGTTGTATAATGTAACTAAATCCAAATACTCCTGATACTCATCTGATAAACCAATCTTTTTTAAGTAATCATTAAAAACAAGTTCCCAAGCAATTTGGTCGTTTTCCTTGTTTCCTTTGTTGTCGTCAAGTCTCAAAGCACAAAGTATAGGATTGTCGGATTTATTCGCTTTAATCCATCTATCTAGTGGCAAATCGTCAATTTCCGTATAGTACCCTTCCAACATAATCAATGTATTTATTTATTATTTTTTCTCCGAACCAATCGAATGTAGTATCGTCAAGTCCGATTATTCCTTCACCGTATTTTTCGAATAGATTATCTTTTCCTTTGTCGCCATCACCATCAATGAAAAAGTAATCATTCATCACACCAATGTAAATTGATTCGTAAAATTCACCTGTGTCTTTTAAGGTGTAATGAGTACCCGCAACTTTTTTACGGTTTAACTTTTCTGTAAAAGGTGAATAAGTACCGATAATCTTTCCTTGGTCGTTCGTTCCTTCTTTGAATAACCTATCTTTAACTTTTCTGATTATTTCAATCTGTAAATCCTTATTGTCACGCATTGCAAATACCCACGCACTGGCATTATTTAGCATCTTAGCACGTTCTAACATTAAATAAACTT
>Ga0075465_10000117_pt1 | contig 13283 bp, 15 predicted proteins | sample DEB19_08_DNA_6_FD_71484 | JGI IMG/M metagenome (GOLD analysis project Ga0075465, IMG submission 71484) | Aqueous microbial communities from the Delaware River and Bay under freshwater to marine salinity gradient to study organic matter... | ecosystem: Environmental > Aquatic > Marine > Coastal ...
AGACGACATTGATGTCAAAGGTGGTGATGACAACGTCTATGTTACTTCGTTGAAAAACGAGAACGTTGTTAATGGTGCGTACAGGTCTGTTGTTCGCTTCATCAAAAATCCTAGAAACACGAAGGAGAAAACATTGAATGTCTTCTCGAAATTCATGTATTTCATCCCGAACCCGAACAACCAGTCTTCGGTCATTGCCGTGGATTGTACGTCGAACTGGGGTCAACGTGACAACATCATCACCAATGCGTTCTTTTATTTGAAGAACACTAAAGTTCCCAGTTTGGAGGCGTTGGCTAAAGCACATTTTAGCCGCAAGCGTTATTGGTTCACCCTTTTACAGATTGTGAAAGACATCCAACAACCAGAATTGGAAGGTAAGATCAAGGTCTTCCGTTTCGCCAACCAAATTAACGAGAAAATCGAGGACATCGTTAAAGATGACGAAGCCACAAATCAAAAAGGTGTGAATTATTCTCACCCATTCACAGGATTGAACTTCATCATCAACGTTGAAGAAGAAGAGTTCGAGGACAAAGTTACTAAAAAGATGAGAAAACAGACATCTTATAGTAAGTCGAAATTCGTTCCAGATCAAAGTGTCATGGTAGTTCCAGAATCTACGAAAGAAGAGGTGGCTGTATCAGAGGCTTATGCTAAGAAAATTTACCAATACTGTATCGAGAACTCGCCAGCTTTGGAAGACTACTTGCCTAAACCTTGGGACAAAGACTTGGAAGATCGAATCATCGAATCTGTTAGAATCACCATTGGTGACGACAACATTTTCAGCGAAATTTTCCGAAAAACTTATGGTCGTCCATACACTCATGGAAACCACATCAACACTGGGTCTGCTGAAAAAGCACCGTCTATGGAAATCAGTGAAGAGCATTTGTTGAGCAGCGACGCTCCACAAACCATCCTACCTGAGACAACCAAGACAGAAACTGCTGAAAGCGGAACTAGTGATGATCTTCCAGCTGGTTTGGCTGACTCCACTGGTTTGACTAGTGAAGAAGTTTAAAACAAGTAACATCATTGTGTTGGGTCGGTTTTTTAACCGACCCAATTTGTATAAATGGGACAAGTATGGAAGATATAGGATTTGATTTATTTTTTAAAGAGGAAAGTTCAAAGGAGATAAACTCACAAAATATTTTGGACGAACTCAGAGTGATCTTAACAAAAGTTCACGACCACCCAGAAAAAAGGAAACCAGAACCAGAATATGGTGGTGAGAGGATAAGGATAGCATGCCCGTTTTGTGGGGACAGTGAAAGGACAGCCTCAAAAAAACGCGGTATAATCTACTTAAACACAAGTACATACAAGTGCTGGAACGGTGGGTGTCCCAAACCATGGATGCCTCTTAAATCTTTCTTCGAGGAATTTGATTCAGAACTTGCGGTTTACATCAAAGAGTTCACACTTGAGGGATTTGTTAGCCAAAACAGATCATCCAATGTGGCCATGAGTATCTTCGATGTTTATGACATAAAAGACAAACTAGTACCAAGGGATGTCCTGATGAAAAAAATGGGACTGGTGGAGGTGTTCGCAGACCAAGAAATAAAGCAGTATGTTCAGAGTAGAAAACTAGACATCTACGACACTAGGCTTGCTGGAAATCCAAGGAACAAAGACCTTATCTTCTTTAATATGACCACAACGGAAAAAGTCTTAGGTCTACAGATAAGAAAGTATAAATTGGAGGACAAGTCGAAACCCAGATTTTTGAGTTTTAGCTACCAAGATATTTACGAAAGAATATTGAAGCAAGAAGTTCCAGAGGGTGCAGATAAAGTGAAAAGGATTTCCATGTTGTACAACATCCTCAGGGTTGATCTTAGGAACAACCTAAACATTTTTGAGTCTTCTGTGAACTCTCATCATTTTCCAAACTCTTTGGCGTCTTGGGGGACTGGGTCTATAATAAAGATAGATGATGCCCATTACTATCTAGATGATGACACGGCTGGTCGCAAAATTGGTAGCGAACTCCTCAAAGAAGGTAGACGAGTGTTCCTATGGACGAAATTTAAGAAACTCAACCCTTTTTATTCTTCTTGCACAGACATAAACGATCTTTTCAAGAAAGGCATGCGCACCACAGATGGTCTGGATGCGTTTTTAAGCAGTAGTAAACTTGACATATGCAATTTGTAATAGACACAGAAAAAGTGATCATGATGGAGAACCTCGTCTTGATCTTGATCGACACAACGGATGTTGGTATAATAAACGAAGTAAACGATTCCAGATATAGAAATAGAGGAGTTGTCAAGGCTCTGTCTGCGGAAGCGGAGGAAGCTGGAATAAAAAAAGGTGACATGGTTCATTTTGGTGACATGGCTGGTGCTTTCCCCTTCAAGAAAAAAAACAGGAATTACTATGTTTTACACAAGGCCGAGATCGCTCTAATATCAGACGACTCAGATTTGTACCTTGGAGAAGACTTATCTTTTTATATGGCTCAAGACCTAGCTGGCAAGCAAGCTGAAAGGATAGCTAGGATATGACCACGTTGATCTTCTTGACATTGTCTATGAGTATGGAAACGAGACATATATCTCTTGTTTCTCCTTTGGTGAATATGACACTAATATCTGTCGAGAACATTGGATAAAAAGAACAAAAATTGGAGACTATGTCCCGTATTTTCGTCTGCAACTCCAATTGATCCAAATCCATCTCAAAGACATATGTCTCTAAATCCATGGTTATGTCAGCACCCATGATAGAACCAAGTTCCGACTCCAAAGCCATTTTTATCTGGTCTGCGTAGATTTCGATCGGGTCAGATGTCTCAAGGTCTGTTTGAGAGTAGTCTTGGTCATTTATGCTATCCGCTTTTATTTCTATCATTTCTCAAAGTTGTGTTTGTAAGAGTCGTTGAGATCAGACCTATTTTTGTTCAAGTGTGAAGAGAATGTGAGTTGGTTGTAGGTTATATCCAGAGAAAATTCATTCACTGAAATCGACCTGTCGTTTTTTGACAAACCTATTTCTGATATTTTGTTTATCTGGATTTCACGGTAAACAAAAGAATAAACGATGTTACCAGCCGAATCCAACATGTCCAAAAATATGTTGTCATAGAAAGCACCTCCATCTCTGGCGTTCTCATTATCGCCATCATTAAACGACTCCATGTTCCTATACAAGATCATATAGTTTAAAAATGTCTTCTTGCTTGAGAACGTCAAAGTTATGGTTCTACTTCTCTTTCTGCTCAATGGCAAAGAACTATTGTGAGTTCTGACTTTAGTACCTCTACCCGATAGTTGTTCCTGAGTAGATAGGGCTTCTAAACCCAAGACGGTTGCTCCTATAATGGTGTTGTTCAAAAAGTCTATCATCTTTGAATATGAACCATTCTCAACATCAAAGTAGTCTTTGAACTCTTCCTCAACATCTTTTAAGATGAAGGAATTTCCAAGCCGTATCTGGAAGTCTTTTACTAATGAATTGCTCAACATGTTTTATGTATCTTTTAGTTTTGGTTCTTTCCTTCCGATTCTATATGAAGCGTCCAGATTTTTCTTATAATCATAATAGATGTAAGCGATGTTTTTCTTTTTCATAAACTGGCCAGAAAAGGTAAGTAGTCTATACCAGTCTAAAAAGGTTATTATCAAAGGCTTCATCTTTATTCTGGTTATTATGTAGCTTCTGATGGCGTATTCAAACCCGCTTTTTTTAAGATAGGTTTTAAGATCAGTGTAAGAAGTTCTCAACATCCTAGAGGAAACACCAGTCTTTAATATGACCTTATTGGAGGCCTCAATCCTGTTTTGGTTGAATTTAACTATCATGTCCAGTACCAATGCTCTTTGTTTTGGGGGTATAAACTGTAGCCCTAGAAACATCGGGTTTCCACACTTGTGCCATCCTATAAATACCCCAACAGGCACTGCATTATAGTACTCAAGTTCATCTTTCCATTTTGGATTGAAATAGTAGAAGGTGTATATGTGGCCAACAACGAAGTCAAATTCCCTCCTGTTGTTTTCTATGTAAGCACTTTTCGGGACTCCTCTCTCAAAATAGAAATCGTTGAACCACTTCTGATTCCTGTTCCTCAAGGACGAATCAGACCTGTGCTTCTTGATTTTTGCTAGTGTCTCACTAGGGAGTTCCATTACTCAGAATATGTTAGGTCAATAACTATGGCCTTTAACACTTGGTTGCCATTACCATCTATAAAGTTGTTTGATGGTAAAGCTATCTCTTTATTTTTGACGATTATGTTTCCTATGGAATCCAACATGCTTTGATCTTCAACAATAAACTCGACGTCAACTGAGTCGACGATGTTCATGTCATCCACCAATTTCACGATGTCAGATTTTGGTATCTTGTTGGTTCTCCTCATTTTCAGCATGCTGTTGGAGATGACAGTCCTGATATCTTCTTTCATCTTCGTGAGATCAGACCCAGAAGTCTTATAGACATCAGCCTTTACCACCATCGAGTAACTTTTTACCACTGGGTCTTTTATCACAACATCAATGTTTTGTGATCTCTGTGAGTTTATAAGCCCAAGCAACCTCGTTTTCGTCACATCAGACAACACGATGTCATTCCTGTTCATGTTGAAGTAGTCTTGGCCGACCCCAACCATATCCTCCAATCTTGGGTAGATGTAAGTGTCCAAAACGTTTGCTTGGGTGTCGTTAAAAATTTTGACACTACCAAACAAGTTCATTCTGTCTATAGTGTACTTTAAGCTTTTTTTATCAAAAATTATGCTGTTCTTGTTAACGTTTGGTGCTATCAACTTGGTCAATTCTATGTCCTCCGCTTCTGCACCAAAGTCTGGATTTTCTATGACCTTTATGTCATATGTTTTATTGACATCTATGGCGTTACCATTCTGGTTGTAGAACGGGTCTATGAACGAGAATATTGGTGCTTTGACGTTACCAAGTTTTCCAGCTATCACTGGATAATAAACCCTGATTTCCTCACCGCCCTCTGGTATGGTTGAATATATCTTTTTACCAAAGATAAGGTCTATTCCAGCCGTTAAACCAGTCCTAACTATACAACACAACTTTCCATACTCAAATTCAGAGAAGGTAGACACGACCTTGCATGGATTTCCGTTTACCTCAACTTTGATGTGGTTCATGTCAACCATGAGGTTGTTGAAGGTAACGGAATAAGTTTGATTATCAGTCCCGTCACCAGTAAAGGTATCACTTCTAACAACACCTTGTAGTATGTTTGCCGTGAACGAATGGGCTGTGTTTCCAGTGATCTCAATATATTCTTGCCCCAGATTTAAGTAATACAAAAGGCCGTTGTCTGCGCACCTGAGTCTGGTAAAATTGGGAACGTATATCAGACCCCCAGAAACACCTTGGTTTAATAGGCCATCTGACTTCAAAGAAACGGTTATTGTCCCAGTTGCTCCAAATCCTCTATGAGCGTTATGGCCGTTCAATTGAGCCATCCCATAAATAGAATCCTTTCTTCTAGCCGTTTTAAAAGACATCTCATTAATAGAATCCTTTATGTAGTAGAAAACTAGTTTTGAATGATTCGATATGTTCAGCTGTATTTGGCCATAACCAGTCGAATAACTGAACATTTGGGCGATTTGACCAAATTTGTCAGACATGTAAGTTTTGGCCTTGTTCAACAAGTTTTGGCCTTGTATGTCTTTCTTTTGTAGATATTGCTGGGACATCCTCTTTCTTTTACAATATGTATTTATATGAAAAGTCCAGCAATTCGCAAGAACGGCTGGACTTTTGAGGATTTGTCGTCTTTAAACTCTATCAAAGATGGACTTTGAGAAAGCCGATTCGCTGATCATTTTCTTTTTACTGGATTTTTTGTCCAAAGAAATTAAACCTTTTTTATCCAAAATGGAAATGTGTCCAGCAACCTGAAACTTGTTCAATCCATCAACAGCTATTCCACTAGACTCGATTTGCCCGTCGTCAGATTTTTTCTCCATCTTTCTGATCTGAGACAAAATGAGGATTTCTGTTTTGTTTATCTTTGTTCGCACTTTGGATTTGTCCAAAGATTTCGGGTCAACTTCTCCAAATTCGATGATGTCTTTCTTCATGGCGAAAACTTCATATTCGACTTCGTTGTCGTTGTCGATAACCAGCACGATAAAACCAGTGCCATGTTTCTTAATAACTTTTAAAAAAGTGTTGTCAGATGCTGTTTGGAATACTTGCCCAGCTTTCAATGCGATGTTTTGTGTTTGTGTTTTCATGTTTGTTATTTTTTAGTTTATTATTTTAGTTTACCTACGCACCCTTCTGTGTTTAAAAGGTGTCTTTTTTTATTCATAGTTCTAGTTACTTTTGCGCCTATTTTACCCAACAGACTGATCAAGTCTTTTTTGTCGATCAAGTCGTTCTCATCAACCAAGAACATACCTTTGTCTGTCTTTTTGATGATTATGTCATAAGGTAAGTTGCTTTCAAGATAAGTTTTAAACTTTTTCTGAAACGGTGTCAAGTTTTTAGCTTCACCAAAATAGAAGTTTTTCACCTCTGAGAAATTTGGTTTCTTATTATCTGGGATGGCAAATTCTCTACCTTCGACATCAAGAGAACAGCCCAAATGCTTCATCTCTTCGAAAAAGGCTTTGTTGTAATCGTCGACTTTAAATGTTTCCATGTTTCTTTTAATTATTCATAAACAATTTTCAAAGACCGTGCCAAATTTTCCTAGAGCATCAGAAACTAGTTGGGCATGACAAACTGACATGACAAACTGACACAATGACATGTCTTTATACAGATTGGGGTGACATTTCAGCCACCCCAACCAAGTTATCTTTACTGTCTTTTAGTCTAGGTCTTCTATCAGGAATCCTAAAACAAAAAGGTCGTTTACACTCAAGTTGTCTGGCAAAGACCCCACCGTGAATTTGTCCATGTCGTCCAAGATCATCTCAGAGTTCAAGATTCCATCGATCAATTCTTTATTCTCGTCGAAGAATGGTCTAACAGATGGGTGAGCGGCCAAAATTGCCTCCATGCTGTTGTTGAACGTCTCCTCATTGACCTGTCCTGACTTGTCTCTTAGGGCATTATGCAAAGCGTCCATCTTCTCATTGACCACATCAATTTCGCTTCTTTCAGCAGCATGCTTTTCCAGCAAAACAAGCTGTTTTTCTTCAATTTCCATGCTGATGTTGTTGAGTTTCTCCTCAACAGCCATGAGGTTTTTTCTGACAACTAATGCGACACTAGTGCTTTTAACATTAACCGCAGAACGCAATTTGTTCTGAAGTTCTTTCAATCCGTTGTAATTAACTACCATTTTTGTTTATTTGTGCCAAATTGGCCGTTGATAATGCTGTGTAATATACTTCAACAGCTTCTATAAATCTGTTGAAAAACGATTCCAGATCAGCCTTGTTGCACATGTTGTCCACCAGAAGTGATCTTGATAGTTCCAGCGTCTTCATAACCTCCTTCACCAAAAATATTTTGCCAAAATAAGTTATTCCGTCGTTTAGGTACGTCATAGTGTCTGTGAAAGACACATCCATATGTCCACTGGTTTTTATGATGAGGTCGATTGTTCGCTTCTCCAATTCTTGTTTCGCCTCTTCGAGAAAGTTTAATATGTGCTCCTTAGCATCTGGTGGTGTGTCTAAAACTGGACACCCTATTTTTGATATGCTCAATCTCCCAGTGGTGGGGCTGGTTTGCACCAATAAAGCACCAAACAAGGTTTTTAAGTTCTTTGTAAACGGAAGATCAACAAAAGGTTCATCAAAGACCAAAATGGACTTGCCCTCTACTTCTAGATGTGTCCCCTCCATAAAAACTTCTTCTCTTTCCACCAATAGGTGGACTTTTTTGATGTCAGCCACAAATGGCATCATAATCATATGGTCTCCGTTTTGATGACCAAACGTCAAGTCACCGATAGACTTGACGCTGTCGTAAAAGCTGTCGTAATTCATCTCAATTTCCCCATTTCTATACCATTTCCGAAAGTGTCAAAGGTCATGAAGCGCATGTCATAATCATAGTTGACTTTTGCACTAACTTTTCCATTCTCATGGTATTCCACCCAAGTTCCAATGCGCTTGTCTTCAAGGTTTTTCATACCTTCTACCAACAGAACGCCTTTTTTATTTTTTGTCTGCACCAACCAACCGTCTTTTTCTTTCGTCTTTGTGGTTACGTTTCCATCTTTGTCAACAGAACTGACTTCAACCACAACATTATCTACAAAAGTTACAGTTTTGTTGCCGATTTTTGCAGAACCTTTAGCAGAACAACCGTCCATAGCTTTTGATAACTCCACTTGTTCAGCTAACATGGGTGCTATCTTTTGAATGGCTCTTGTTCTCTTAGCAGAAATAGTGGTGCGGTTGTTCATGTTGTACTTCTTAGCAAGTTCCTCTGGTGAAACCCAGATCGATGCATTTCCAACCTCGTCTTCTCGTCTGAAAGTGAAGATGTCTTTCATCAAATCTATTTCGTCTGTGTAAACCTCTTCTACTAACTCGAAGAAAAGTTTCGTTTGAAGTTTTGGTGACTGGTACAAAATTTCTTCTTCATCTTGATCTTCTGACTCGAAGTATTCATTCTCTCTAGCAACCAATACTTCAAAGATTGAATTGGAGTCTTCGTCTGGTCTGATCATGCTAGATTCTCTAACAAATTTGTTGTATTTCTTCAAAAGGGAGTAATACTTTGACTTGAAGGCCTTTAAACAGTATGAGAACAATGATTTCTGTTCGCTGTACAGCTTATCAAAGTCGTTCATGATTTTCATAGCTATGTCTGTGGTGATAGATTCATAGTCATCATCATCCACAGTTAGACCTCGTCTTGCAATAGTGCCTATTCGGCGAAGTTCTAGGTAGATTGTGTCAAAATTTTTAGAAGTTCTTTCTTCATAGTAGCTTTTAGCTATCTCATTAAATGTCTTGTTTGTTTCCATAACTTTCTTAAGTTTCCATGGTTTCCTCAAAAATCGTGCCAAAAACAAGAAAGGTATTTCTGTCATGTCACGACTGTCACTCTGTCATGTCACGACTCCTTCATACCTCTGATGATGACAGCCTTTGAAGCGTCATCTAGAGAAACGAATAACTCAGAACTGTCTATACCAAAAACGGAAACAAACGCCTTAAAATAGGCAAAAGTGTCGAACTCTCTGGATGAAATCCTACTGAACAAGAGTTTGTACATGTAGGTTATAGAATTTCCATCTATCTGTTTTATCTTTAGATGGACGTCTGATATGTCAGCGGATATGACAGATTTTGAGTTCCTCATGACAACCACATTACCCACCACACATATGACCCTATATTCCTTGGCCTTGTGTGTCACAGTGTCATTGCACTTGTAGTTTTTGTCGGTTGCGTTTGACAAACAGTTCCTAAACTGGGGTGCTACATATATCCTGTTCTCGAAAAAACAGTCTCGTAGCACCCCCGCCTTAGCAACATCTTCAAAATCATATATCTCATCAACGTCTTCTGCACTAGCCAGATTTATTTTTGGAGGCATGCTTATGACATTTCTTTCATAATCTTTTATTTCCTCTTCTTCTCTGCTAGTAAGTCCTGACATTGGTTAAGATATTTGAATGGTTAGTTTTTGTGTGTCTATGGACATTCTTCTGTACTGAGAATTGTGTTCCGATTTCAGTCTTTTGACTAGTTTTGTGAACACACTGATTTCAGCTGTGTTGTCAACCATGTCACATTCTTTTAGGAACTCAACCATATCTAATGATCTCCTCAAGAACAACTCTTGTACGGCCATGTCGATAATCCTTGTTGTTCTTCCAGACTTTCTAGGCTCTTCCCAGTGCTTTGAACTTTGGATACCATCCACAAAGGATAATAGCCTCATGTCTGCGTGATTGTCAATAACCTCTTTTGGGGACACCCCGATCGACGATTCGACTACTGTGACTTTGTCACCAACGATCGACACAACATGTGTGTCGATCTTTCTCTTTAGCAACCCTCTTTTGTTGCATGCGACTTTAATTAACATAACTATTTTGGTTTTTGTTATCCTGAACATGCTTCACAATCACCTTCGGCGTTCATGGTGTTTATCGCCTCCCTCAAGATGTTGTGACTTCTTTGGTAATACAGTGCTTTAATTCCTAAAGAATGAGCCTCCAAAACCAAAGCATTTACGTCTCTTGGGGCTGTGTTTGGTGGTATGCTTAGGTTCAAGCTTTGCCCTTGATCGATGTGAACCTGTCTGATGGCGGCTTGTCTGATTATGTCATATTGGTTGATCTCAGAGAAGGTCTTGAAGACAGACAAAATGTCCTGTGGTAAGTCCTCGTCTTGTATAGAACCACCTTTTCTCATCACTCTGTCCCAGAAAACATCTTTGCTCTCTTTTTCAAAGTATCCAATTTCTTCAAGTTTGTCCTCCAACAATTGGTTCTTTCTAACAAATTTACCTTTTGCTAATTTCACCACATAGTAGTTTGACGCCAATGGTTCAATTCCAGCCGACCAGCCGCCAGAAATAGAAGCATTTGATGTTGTCGGTGCTACTGCTAGTAATGTTGTGTGTCTTCTACCAGTGCCTTTCGTCTTCTCAACTTCACCAAATTTGGTCGCCAAATATTTAGAAGCTTCCTCGCTTTTCTTTTTTAGTGTGGCAAATATCTGCCCATTTAACATTGATGCCTCAGCACTTGAGAAAGGGTGCATTTTGCTCTGAAGGTATGAATGGTATCCAAGAAGACCCATACCTAATGCTCTGTGATTCTTAGCAAAAGCCAATGCTCGTCTCATCGCTATCCTTGTGCTTTCATCGCTCGACTCAAGTTTTTGTATGAAGTCCTCCATAACTGCCTCCATAAACAAAATGCCATAGAAAACATCATCGTTGTCTTTCCAGTCATCATATCTCATGGCGTTCATGGATGCGACACAACAAACGAAAGACTCCCTAATGTTGGTTGGCAACATTATTTCCGTGCACAAATTTGTGAACTCTATCAGGTCGTTTTCGTAACACTCTGGTTTGGAATTGTTGGCGTTATCAACAAAAAAAATGTATGGTAGACCGATGTGAGACCTAGCCTCCAACAGTTTAGCCCATCTTTCCAATGCGCCTTGCTCTCTGTTTTTCACTTTCTCCACAAAAGAATCTGGGACAATTACACCAGTTAACATTCTTTGAACTGGGGATTCGTGCTTCCTAAACTCTATAAATGCTGGAAAATCTGGGTGTTCTATGCTCATAAAACCAGCAAAAGCACCTTTTCTGATGTTTCCTTGGTCGATCTCACCGATCATCTTGTCAAACATCGTGGCAAAGAACGCAGAACCTTTCGAAACACCTTTGTTTGTGATCGGCGCACCTTTTCCTCTGATTTCACTAAATGTACCACTTGTACCACCACCAAGAGCGGACATGGTCATCACTTCTGCATAGGCCAAAGCGATGTCTGGAATTGAATCAGCTATGTGTGAACCATAACAGCTGATGGGCAAACCTCTATCATCTCCCATGTTTGCCCACATCGGTGTTGACAAACAGAAAGAGTTTTTCCAGATTATCTCCACAAATTTTTCTGATAGGGGAGTTGGTAGATCGCTAAAATCTGTTTTGTTTTTCTTTGCTAGGTCTAACAATCGTTTTTCTGCTGTTTTTGCTGCCCTACTTATGGCGCTTGCTGGTGTCTCGTCTCCAATTAGGTATCCTCCACCCAACATTGTTAAAGACTCTACAGTCATGTATGATGGATAATCAATCCCAGACACCCATTTTTTGATTTTTTCTTCGATTGTGCTCATGTGTTAAAATAAACTGCTTGCGTTATATTGTGTTTCACCCATAGTATATTCTACTGGTTTTGACCAAAAGAAATCTGTCATTTCCAGACCAAAACTTTCAGAAACAAACCAGTCTAATTTCTTGATTATCTCCTTGTTGACTTCGAAATGTGGTTCGAACTTCATGAATGTTAAAGACTGGTTCACCCTATCTTTCATCATTTCCACTACGCTTTCCTCATCTATGTTCGGCAAAGAACCTTTCGCAAAGATTTGTTTCACCAAGTCTACCTCTATCCTGTATGTGGTAAGTAAACCATCCAAGATGTCGTCTTTTATCTCTTCTCTGGTAACTTTGTCTGGATACTCCTCCAACAAAATGTTGAACGTGGTCATGGCTGATATGGCATGTAGGGTTTCGTCTTTTTGTGACCATGCGATCACTGTACCCAAATCAGACAATAAGCCTCTTTGTGAGAAAGATAGCATGATGGCAAACTGAGCAAAAAGAGCAACGTTTTCACACCCTCCACCAAAGATGGCGAACGTTCTGGCCAAATCGACTATGTTTGGATTTTCGCCGTTTTCAATCTTGATCTTTGTTAGGTTCTCCAACCTTTCTTTCGCCACCTCGTCCTCTAAAAAGCTGTGGTAGTCAGACAGCCCAAGTTCTGTGCTTAAGCGATCATAGGCTTCAGCATGTCTGCATTCGTTCTCAGCGAACGTGTAAGCCATCACCTTAAACTCTGGCTTCGGTATGAAGTTGTGGACATGTCCCCAAAATTCATCCATAACAACAGTCTCAGTTTGTGCAAAGGTTTTCAGGATAGTTCCAATTATATACCTCTCTGTTTCTGTAAGTTCATTGTGGAATTGTTGTTTGTCTGTGATGAAATCCATGAGTTCATCGTGCCAATGTGTTTTTACTACCAGTTTACCAAGTTTGTAAAACACATCATACTCGTTAGGTTTAAACGCTACACGCTTGTCCAGCAACATAATTCTTTATTTTTTAGGGTGAAACACTATATATTACAGTATCAATGATCGCACAACGGTGATTCCAGCTTCCGTATTAAATAACAAGCTTGCTATGGAGCATGCATTGTCTATACAGGTGGAAACAAGACCAGCTGGCTCTATCAATCCTTCTGCATTCAAATCGACTTTCCCATTTTCGAATCGGTTCAAATCAATTCCTGTGCCATATGGGTCGTTCAAGGAGTCGTCAACGATACGCTCCACTTCTTCGGTAGAACAGCCATAATTTTGTAGCAGTTTTGTCATCGGTGACAACAACACAAGTTTTAGAATATCTATGCCTGTTTTTGTGGCCAAATATCTGTAGGTAGACCCACCGCCAGCAACATAACCAGTTTCTATGGCGTTACCGACAGCTTTTACACAATCGTCGTACATGTCGTACTTGAAGTTGTATTCGGCGTCCGTATTCCCATGTATGCGAATGGTAGCGATCTTTCCTTTAATCCTAGCAAGCCTAGCATCAAGTTTTTTCGCAGTG
>Ga0075465_10000118_pt1 | contig 13246 bp, 21 predicted proteins | sample DEB19_08_DNA_6_FD_71484 | JGI IMG/M metagenome (GOLD analysis project Ga0075465, IMG submission 71484) | Aqueous microbial communities from the Delaware River and Bay under freshwater to marine salinity gradient to study organic matter... | ecosystem: Environmental > Aquatic > Marine > Coastal ...
TTCTTAATCTTAATACCCATGCTCTTAAGAGCCTCACAATCCTTCTCAGAAAGGTCGCCAATGGTGCATTCATACTTAGTGCTATCCTCGTTGAACGCTGTATTAATTTTGGTCATCCACTGTGTCCAGTAGAGGGTTCCTGTAATACGCACTGGTTTCATATTCGCTGTCATATATTTCCTTTTAAAGGGGCTATGCCCGTTTGTTTAATGAACTACTCGCTCTTCTGTCTCTCCACCCATCTTCTCAAGTGTTGCAATCAGCAAGCCTACAATCTCTGTAGGGCTTAGGCCTGCTGTGTGTTCAACTGAGAAGCAATCATTATACACTGTAATTACCACCTTTCCGATAACTTCAGAAATATCTTCATCAGTGGGTGTCTCTCCAACTTCTTCCATATTTAAATTCTCCATTCAAGGGACAACGTAGCTTATAAAACTCCCCAGCTTCAACAATGCTTTGCACTGCTGCCTCACCTGTTATTGTAGCATACATTTCCTTGGTTTCCCACTGAAATTCGTCATGAACATTAACAACTATCTTAACAGGCCATTTATTCTGTCGTATTTTAGCATCAAATATGACAAGGGCCTTCTTCATTACAATTGCCCCGGCACCCTGAAGGAGGCTGTTGAGGGCTGCGTGTTCGCTTCTAACCCAGATACGTCTTCCATCGAGTCCGGGAACAGATCCACTTGCTGCGATTGTTGCAACTTTGTCAATAAGGAGGCGTAAAGCTGGCGTCTGTTCAAGGAATTTCTCTTTAAGTTTTCCACCAGCCTTAGCCGATCCTCCAACAATTGAACCAATCTTCGCATTTCCTGCTCCGTACAAGAAAGCATAGATGAAGGTTTTGGCAGCGTCTCTCGTTCCAAGTCCAGCAGCTCGTTGATTGACAGAGTGAACATCTGTTCCGTCCTTAGAACTCCCATTAACGACTGTACTGACATAATTATCATCTTTCATATAATGGGCCAACATTCGTAGCTCAAGGCCACTGGCGTCAGCGCCGACAAGCACATTTCCTTCCTCTACAGACCAACACTCCCTACACTCAGGCCCAAACACGCTTCCGCTGTTAGGAATCTGAGCCATATTAGGGCTGCTGTGTGTCATGCGGCCAGTTACAGCACCGTTGGTTGTAACCCTACCGTGAACCCTTCCATCATCCTCCACAGCTTCTAACCAGCTCTCTATCTGAGCTACACGCTTTTGAAGCATCAAATACTCACTGATTAGCTTTGCCTCTGGAAGATCACAACCTGCTAAGCTTCCTTCATCGACAATTGGCTGTCCTGTTGGGGTGAATGTGGCGGGTTCCCATCCAAGTTCAATAAGTTTTTCCCCAATCTGCTGTCTACTTCCGGGATTGAATATAACGGTAGTTGGCTTAAGAGGCTTGCCTGTTTTCTCGCTTGTTCGTTCAACTGTGTATGGAGGCCATCTGTCTTGCATTGATTCATAAATGCTGTCCAGCTTTCCTTTGATTGTAGTAAGAAGCACGGTTGCATAGGGTATGTCCAGTTTAAAGCCATTACGTTCCTGCTTAGCAACAATAGCGGCTACGGTATGCTCTAGTTCCACGCTTTCTTGTGAGAACTTCTGAGCCTCCATCTCTGCTATCAGGTGCTCATAGAGCAGGGCTGTCACATCAATATCGCGCTCACAATAGGTTGCTAATAAGCCCATATGAGGACTGTCATAGCACTCCCCTTTGTAAGCCTCTCTCCTGTCTACTAACCACTGCCAAGTTGCTTTGTAGTCAATCTTCTTCGTGCCTAACGTGCTGCCCCACGCGGCGAGGCTGTGGCCCCCTTCGCGGCTTGGGTTGAGCAAACGAGATACTAGAAGAGTGTCGTAGCACTTGTTCAAAACTATCCGTGTCTTCCACAAGCTGTTCAATAGAAAGGCATCGAAACTGATTAGATTGTGTCCTATCAGTAACGTAGCGTCCGCGATATAGTCCTGAAATGCTTTTGCCTGATACCATTTGTGTGTTTCTCCAGTGTCTATATCTTTAGTGCAGCAAAGCCAGATGGTTTTATGATCTAGCGTGGTTTCAATGTCAATTACAAGCCTCTTCATACCTTGCCTTTAGTTCTTCAAACTGGTGGATAAGCTCTTGATACTTCTCCTGAAGATCGTAATACTTGGTTTCCATTTCCATCATTCTGCCAATCACGGCTTCAATGCTCATCATTATAGCCCACTTTCATCAATTAAAGGACATTCATGTAAATATCCTGTCTTTCTGTCGTAATGAAGACCAAACTTCTCTCCTGTGGCGCTTCCTGCAAACCTATCCTTCAACACTCGAAAGGTTGTTGTTTGTCGCTTCACAGGATCAGCAGCCTGCTTATCTCTTTCCAAACCAAACATGTAATGACTCCAGCGTGCAATAGCACGACTCCCTGTAAAATGCTTCTCAAGTACTCGTCCACCCTCTTCGTGTGCTTTACCCTCTGGAGTAGTGAGGTGGCTAACAAAGTGGATAATAAGCCCATCAGATTGAGCCAAAGAAGCCATATCTGCCATGATTCCATCGAGTGCTCTCCGTTCATCTTGTTCGTTGGCTGCTAAAGCAGTCAGGTGGTCTAAATAGATCATCTTGATGTCATAGGCTTTAGCGAAGTATCGAATAATCCCCTTCACCGTTGTCCAATCCATAGCACCGAAGTGCTCCATCATGTAGAGCTGGTTTCGTTTCTCTAGTCGGTCGACGCTTTCTTCGTATTGTCCTTGTGTCCAACCGGCATCAGGGATGTGATACAGGCACTTATCAAGCTTGCCAGCGACACGTTGGGCAGTTTCCACCACGTTTTGTTCAAGATATATAACTCCTACTTTTTCATTTAACACATTGATATCATAACTAATCTGTTGCGTAAATACGTCAGTTTTACCAACACCTACACCTGCTCCGAAACCGTACAGTTCTCCTTTGCGTCGACCATAAGTGAGCTGCGTGAGCGTATCGAAGCACCACGGAAGCCCTGCTACAGGAGGAGTTAGCATTCTCTCCTTGATGTCGCTCACCGTCACAATTCCCTCGGGCTTGAACTCCTCAGCTCTCCACCACGTATTTACAAAGTCCTTCTCCTTGCCAGCTGCCAAGTAGTCGCAGGCATCTTTGAAGCCTGTTGCATGCTTAACAACCTTGCTCTTTCCTCCGAAGAGTTCAGCAACCTCCTTAGCTGCCTTCTGACCCGGTTCATCTGCATCAAAGCAGATAACCACTGAGTCGAAACTATCCAGCCACTCAAAGGCTGCTTTGCAGTCCTTTAAAGCCGCCTGTGCGCCGTTCCTCACACTCACTGTTGGATACAGAGAGCCCTGCATCTGAAAGGCTGCTAGAGCGTCCAGCTCACCTTCGCAAATGGTGACAGCCTTTCCCCCAGAAGCAAATAGGGATTGTCCGAATAGCTGCGCGCTTTTAAAATCTCCCCTGATAGAGAAAGATTTATCCGCAACACCTCTGACCTTTGAAGCAACTGTAGCTCCGCTTCCGTCAGTGTAAGGGTAATAGTGGCTGTTTTCATCTTGTCTCACCTCGTATTTAGCACATGTGGAGCGGGTGATTCCTCGTTCAGGAATGCTCTTAATTTCACCTTTGATTTCCATAGGGGCTTTCATTGATTGTTGCCTATTCATTTCCTCTCGTCCTCTGTAGCTGTCCTCCCTGTCGTGCTCCCCTGCTGTAACTCCGCAGACAAAGCAGTGGGTGTGTCCGTCATCGTACAAAGCAGCCCCGTTAGAGCTACCACAATTGCATGAAACGTGCTTTAGGAATTTGCTTTCCATCTTCATCCCTTAAAAGAGTGCGTCTTCCCTTACCGGAATTGGCTTAGGAGGAATAATTATAGCACCGTTTGAATCACGTTGAGGAAAAGGCCAGTTTTTAGTCATGATTGGCTCCTTTCTTCAAGTGCTTTTGCACCAAACCAGAGATTCCAAGGTTGCTTGATTTTTTTGACATGACACTTGTTGCACTTGGTGCAATACCGCACTTGAACTTTTTGATAGTCACTTGTTGTGTCGAATGGTTTTGACCAGATACTCCAGTCGTGGAAGCAGAAAGTCATTTCAATACCTCCTTCGTTAACGCATTTATTAACACGTTAATCTTTTCGTAGAGGTAGTCGGGCAGGTGGTGCTTGTCTGCGAAGCTCCACGATTCAAGTGCTGAGAGCAGCTTGATAACTTCAAGTGTTTCGGCTTTAGTCATATTGTTTTCCTATAAAGTGTATTAAGGGTTTCAAAGTCACCATTATCATGCTTTTTCACAATCTTTGAAGTTCGTATAAGCTGTGTCCCTAACAAAGGATGATTAATCCCATACACACTAGCCACAGGCCAAGCAGGATTACCGGCATGGTTGTGAAAATCAGCTTCTCCGACATATTCTACTACTGGTTTCATTAAGTTGTTCCAATACATTTAATTAAAAATACACAAATAAGGAATAGAAGATAAATCAATGGTCTTCCATCATCTCTAAGATTGACGACAGAACAGATGGAAGCCCCTTTGAAGCAACCAAAGCAACGACATCATTAAGAACCTGCCATTCATGAAACTCTTGTTCCATCAAATCATAGTTGTCCTGATTGTCTTCTGTTTCATTCGTATAAAAGTCATTAGCCATAGGTTTCTCTCTTTAAAGGACTGTAGTACTAAAGGTGGTTTAAGGGAATTGTTGTCTATTACTTCTAAGAACTTCATAGTTCTTTAAAGGTAGGGTACACCAGATTGTCATCGTTGTCAAGCTCTTCTTCAATAACGCTTCCATTTAGTAGGTCTTTCCTGTCAATGGTGGGCAGCCGTGCTGTGCTTGCTACAGAGGCATGGCAGCTGTTGCACATGTCTAGGAACTCGCGGGTAATGGCGTGGCGGCGGGTGCTCTCGAAGTCGTTCAGGTTCTTGTTGCAACAAATACATTTCATAGGGTCTCAATTCAATTAGTTAGTGCTTAGGCTACGTAGCCCTTGCTTTGGTGGGTAAAGGGCTTAGAAGGGCTTCTGAGGCTGTTTAAACGACACCGCCTTAAGCTTTCCCGTTGCCCCATCAAAGACTAGCTCTAAGTTGGCCTCCGAAGGGGCTGCGGCGTACAAAAAAGGCCCAGCACTGAGGCTGTTAATGATGAGAGCATCTCGCAGAACATCTCGCACCGGCTCTGGCTTGATGCGGTATTCGCTCTCAGGGAACCACATAGGAGAAGAGCTTGTTCGCCATCCTTTACATTCCTTAGCTTCAATTTCTTTCCCATTAGCCCACGCAATGATTGTGTCGTAGTGTTTATGTTTAGTCATTCTGTTCTTTCTACAATAATATATTTAATTAAACGCTTTGTATATACCTGCTCTTTAAAGCAAATATACCCGCTGTCGTCAGTTGATACATGCGCTGTCCAGCTCTTACTAGGCCTGCAAAGCCCCTCAACATTAGCAAGCTTTAGATCAGCCTCTACGCTCTTTGCAGTGTATCCAATGGCTGCACCTAGGGCAAGCACTGCGGAGCCTGCCAATGGCCATACAATCCCTCTAATAAGGTTAGTCATTCCACAACCAATCATCTAGAAGGGTTTGCTCAATTTCCTGCACTACACGCGGGTCAATGACGAGCATAAGGTCAAGCGCGTTATCCAATGTGATGGAAACTACTGTATATATAGGTGGACGCCCTTCGTCCTCTTCCATTATATACTGCCCATTGAAACAAATATTATCGACAAGAATGGAATAGTTGTGCTTTTTCATACATTAGCCCCTTTGATTTTAATCAGTTTATAAAGGTTTGCAGGTTCACCGTTTAAGCTGTTGTTATCAGCCATCCAATCAAGAGCATATGAGCGGTCATTAAACGTTGCAGCAACAATTCCGCTTGAGACGTGAACAATTTTGTACATGAGGGCTCCTTAAGAGAAATAGACAAATAAACCGAAGGCAATGCCGATGCCTAAGCATACAGCTAGGACAACATCAGCGAAACGCTCAAGGCGCGAGGGAACAGTGGCGATTGTATAGGGCTTAAGAGGTTTCATGTTATTTTCCATATGGTTTCTTTCGTTAGTGAAGCTATAGTGTCGGGGAAACTTAGGAGGTTGTCAAGAGGCTTTATACACAGCAACAACACTTTTTTTGCTGCTATTTCCTCCTATGTCAATTATTGAACCATTCACCACAGCTATAGCATGCCCTGTAATCATGACGATAAACCGGCCAGCCCCTAACTTAGGCAGTAAAGCCCCAAGGGAAACCCCTTTGAAGGGCTTCACAGGATAGAGTCGCTGGAAGGCTTTAGATGTGTTATTTTTACCGTAAACCCCTATAAACTTAAGGCCGTTAGCGGTGTAGGCTTCATGCCACACACCAGCACGGCAACCAAAGCCGGTAAGTCTCCCCTTGCTTTGTAGGGCTTTGTGTGCGTCTCCGTAGGGCATATCAGTGGCGTTAGCCAAAGCTCTAACAGTGCAATCTCTGCTCTCTTGAGGCTCATGAGCCCCTGATGATATGGATTGTATATACATAAATTCACCTGTTATTAGTGGTTTGAGGGCTTAGTGCTTCTTATAGGAGACATTAGCAACTTCTTTATCCCAGCATTTACGACAATCATTACATTTGTTGTTGTGCTTATAAGCCTCACACGTTGTGCCCTTGGCTTCGGAGGCTTCATGCACTGTAGATGTGTGTGCAAACCCAGCAGGAATGCCTCCATCAACCATAGCAGCACTTACACGGACAATCAGGTTATCGGGGAAAGCTCCGAAGGTGTCAACGAATTGATGAACAATTTTCTTTTCGCGAGTTGGTATCCAGAATTTAACCAAGGGCAGGGCCTCAGCAATTTTGACAATGTTTAGCAGGTGCTGAAAGCTTTGTAGATCCCCTGCATCGTGCCAACGGAACCATTGTGTGCGGCTCTTATCAATTTGTAGCGTCATTGCCTCAGCCCACTGAGGATGATCTAAGGACTCGTAACGGGTTTCATGGGCTTTCATAACCGATGGATAGCTGTAGTTGGCTTTCAAAGCATAGCAACCATGGCACACACTGCCCTCGATAGTTGCCAGCTTAGCCCCAACAATGCAGCGTTTGGCGCTGATGCCATAGGAGAGCCCCGGCATCTTTGAAGGTTGGCCTAATGATCCTGCTATTGCTTTTGCTTGCTTAAGAGTCTTTATTGCTTGCATGATATGCCCTAGTTAGTGAAGGAAAGGATACTGCAAAGCCTTTGCAGGCTTCACGCTATGCTTTAGAGGGTAATTGTCTTAAATTCTACCTGTACATTGTCAAAGGCTGTCATATAGTAGTGCATGTTTTTAGCTGCTCTTACTGGGTTAAACGTGAATTCTCCTACCTCTACCGTCTTTCCTTCATGGTCAATGAGTGTGCCTGTTAGTGCATATGAATTGCTGTCGTTGCCGTCTTTGGTGCATGTGAAGGTTAACATTTGAGGCTTTCTGTTTAGGGCTTAAGACAATTCCTGAACCCATGACTGTAGTGTAGGGAGAAACCTGTAACATCCTCTTGACCTAGATCAAGTTTTCTATTCTTTGTTTAATTATTTATAAATGAATGCTTTGGTTTGCAGACATAAATAGTTATCCACAGCTTGTTAGTCTTATATAAGAGTGCTTAGCAGGCTTTTATGTTGATAACATTGTCTTGAATGTGAATAACTTTCTTAGGTGTGGCAGTGGCTCGTATGCCTTCGAAGGGCTTAGAGAGCGTTCTATGGCTTGGCATGCTTATTAGTTGGCATGGCAATTGCTTTGCTGTTGCTTAAATACAACACAGAAGGATTAATAGGCTTTAACTATTGGTCGGTGAGGCATGATAGGTGGGCTCTATAGGATCCTTTTAAGCCCTTCCCCCTTGCTCAGCAGCCCTTCGGAGCACTCAGCAGCCCTCAGCAGCCCTTCGGAGCTGTGCCCGAGGCTTCAAAGGGCTTGAGAGATTGCCTTGAAGGGGGGGGAGGGGGCTTTGTAGCTCTGGAATTACTGTGGGAGCCTCCAAAGCTCACAAAAAGGAGAAATGAAGCCTTTAAAGCACCAAGAAAGTAGACTAAATAGGGACAGATGAAAGCCTTCGGAGCGCATATAAGCCCTTGATATATAAAAGAATAGCTGTATAAGTTGTTATATATAAGGAATTGCTATAAAGGAGCTAAGAGATGAGGGCTCTTTCTGCGCTAACGCAGTTCCCTTTGAAGCAAAAGACACCCTAAGTTAACGAAGTTAGTGCTCGCTTCAACTATATTTATGTTTATTTGTGTTTTATGTAAATAAAGGCTTGACTTCTGAGGATTTTGTGCTATAATATTTGTATAGGAATTCCTATCAGTAACTCAAATGAACTGTGATGTCGGGCCCCATCATAGAAACTTGACAGAATCTGCACATGTTGCTATGATCTTCTTAGAAGGTATAGTTCATTTAGATTACTGTCTTAATTGTTAATCATTGGGGAAACTTAGAAGACTAAGTTCTCCATAGGCTTTAAAGCCCTCTAAGGAGGCATGTCTCCCTGAAAGGACAAAGACAAATGGAAGAAGAAACTAAGGTTCCCCCCCGCAAGGGACGCCCTCCGAAGGCCCTTATAGCCTCCAAGAAGACAGGAGGCAAGGGAAGCGTTGGCAGGCCAATTGGTCGTCCTCCCGGAGAAGCAGCAAGGCTTCAGGAATTTAAAGCCCGTCTCCTTGGCTCAACAGGAGAGAAGATTATTGCCACGCTTATTCGTAAAGCTATGGATGATGAGGACAAGGATCAGTTTGCTGCTCTGAAGTTCTGCGCTGAGCGTATCCTCCCTATGAGTGCCTTCGATGCTGCTAAGAACGCTAATAGCACACCCACCGTCACCATAAACATAACAGGCTTAGCTGACACACAGCAAACTTACATAGAGAATGTAATCGATGTCTAAACCATTGGCAGGGGATCTTCAAAACCTTGCCTATAGGTATTTCCTTGTTACAAGTGAGAAGCAATTTAAGAAGGTGCTTCGTTCCCTACACATCTATGACAGCTCTTTCTTGCCTTCAGGGGCAATGGCTTGTTGTTCTATTTATGAAGAACATGGGGTTGCTGTTATTTGTCTTAAAGAAGAGGCAACAACAGAAGAGGCAACAAGCCTTCTAATCCACGAAGCTGTTCACCTGTGGCAGGCCCATTGTCGCTGGCTAGGAGAAGATAGGCCGGGAGATGAAACAGAGGCATACGCCATACAAAAGATTGCATCGGAGCTAATTAAAGAATATGGCAGATTTAAACTTTCAACTATTAAACTGGCAAAAGAAGGTGTTTCAGGACAAAACCCGGTTTAAGGTTGTTGTTGCAGGCCGAAGGTGTGGCAAGAGCAGAGAAGCAGCCATCACACTATTAGTAGAGGGCTTGGAGTGTCCTGAAGGCTCTTCAGTGATGTACATAGCCCCTACCCTCGGGCAAGCCCGTTCAATTATCTGGGAGCTGCTACATGACCTTGGAAGACAGGTTATCAAAAGCAGCCACGTTAACAACCTAGAGATAACCCTCATCAACGGCAGGAAGATTCTTGTACGTGGTGCTGATAATCCAGACAGCTTACGAGGGGTTTCCCTCACTTATGTCGTACTAGACGAGGTTGCGTTTATTAAGCAAGAGATTTGGGAGAAAGTTATTCGGGCTTCTTTGTCTGACCAAAAAGGACGAGCCCTCTTCATCTCAACGCCCTCTGGACGCAACTGGTTCTATGACCTATATAAGCTAGGGTTAGAAGGAACAGACGAAGAATGGAAAAGCTGGCACTTCACCACCGAAGACAATGAAACCATTGACCCCAAAGAGATTGCTGCTGCTAAGCGAACCCTTAGTAGCTTTGCTTTTAAGCAGGAATATTTAGCCAGCTTTGACAACGCGGGTAGTGATGTATTTAAAGAAGAATGGTTCAAAGAAACCCCTTCTCCTAAGTATGGTGATTATGTTATTGCCATTGACTTAGCAGGCTTTGAAGAGGTTGGCAAGAACGCAGGGGCTGCAAAGAACCGGCTTGATGAAACAGCTATTGCCATTGTGAAGGTTGGAGACAATGGAGATTGGTGGGTTGAACGAATCGACCATGGGCGCTGGGACATTATGCAGACAGCTGTGAAGATTTTAAAGGCCATCAGAGAGTTTAAACCTGTTGCTACGGGTATTGAACGAGGTGCTCTGAAGAACGCCGTGCTGCCCTACCTGACAGACCTGATGAGGAAGAATAATGTGTATACGCACATACAAGACCTCACGCATGGAAACAAGAAGAAAACAGATAGGGTTGTTTGGTCTTTGCAGGGCCGTATGGAACATGGCCGTATCTCCTTTAACGAGGATGAGGATTGGAAAGAATTCCAAGACCAGCTAGTGATGTTTCCAACCGCAGGTGTGCATGATGACTTGGTAGATGCCTTGTCTTATATTGACCAACTTGCTATTAGTAATTATCAACAAGATTACGAGGACGACGAGTATGACGTTCTTGATGTAACAATAGGATTCTAATGGATAATTGTCCTCTCCCTCTACAAAACAACAAACTAAACGTTAAAAACCATCTAGCAGCTATTAAAGATTATGGCCTTGGCCCTGCTGATCCTCGCCAGCCTAATGAAGTTTTCTGGCAAGACAAGGCTAAACGATGGAAAACCACAGAAGGTGATGCCCGTGGTCGCTTGTGTGCCAACTGTGAACATTATATGAACACCTCTGACATAGAGGAATGTATTGTTAATGGCCCCGCCATGAAGCTTAAAGCTTCCGAACTTCCGTTGTCTCCCAAGTGGGCAAATATTGAAAGCCGTCCAGTAGCTTTTTGCACCCTTCTACACATCACTTGCTCCCCTACACGAACCTGCAATGAACAGGAAATGGGAGGCCCTATTGACGATGTTAAAGAGGCTGCTTTGAAGCTGGCTAAAACTGTTTCTGACAGTGGTATGGATTTAGAAGAAATTGATCTACTTAAAGATTCAACAGAGGATTAAGGAATTCTATGGCTACAGAAAAACAAATTGAGTGGGAAGAAAACACACCAGAAGAGAAAGAACTCTCTTCATGGGTGATTGACCACACTGAACGCTGGCGCGACTACCGCGATACCAACTATATGGCCCTTTGGGAGGAATATGAACGTATCTTCCGTGGCCAATGGGCCTCCGAAGACAAAACACGTGAAAGTGAGCGTAGCCGCATCATCTCTCCTGCAACTCAGCAGGCAGTGGAAACCCGCCATGCAGAAATCATTGAAGCCATCTTTGGTCAAGGGGAATTCTTTGACATCAAGGATGACATCAAAGACATAGATGGCAACCCAATGGACGTTGAAGCCATCAAACAAATGATGATGGAAGACTTCAAACGGGACAAGATTAAGAAAAGCATTGACCACATCGAGTTGATGGCTGAAATCTATGGTACAGGCATTGGTGAGATTATTATTGGCTCCGCTGCTGAGTTCAAACCAGCAACTCAAGCCATGCCAAGTGCTCCGGGCGTTGCTGCCATCGGTGTACAGCAAAGCGAACGCTTCTATGTGAAGATTAAGCCTGTTAATCCAAAGAACTTCCTTATCGACCCTAATGCTGATTCCATTGATGAAGCAATGGGTTGCGCTATTGAGAAATATGTCTCCATCCATAAAGTTGTGGAAAGTATGGAGAAGGGTATTTATAAGAAGGTTGATATTGGTATGTCTTCTACCGATAACTCCCTTGAGCCAACTCAGGAGGTTCGCACCTTTGAAGATGATAAGGTTAAGCTACTAACTTACTATGGCCTAGTCCCTAAAGACTATCTGCTTTCTCTTAATGAGACAGAAGGTGAAATGGATGTAGAACTGTTTCCTGAAGATAGCCTTGCTGACGACTATAGCAACATGGTTGAAGCAATTGTAGTTATTGCCAATGGCTCCATCTTGTTGAAGGCTGAAGAAAGCCCTTACATGATGAAAGATCGGCCAGTTATTGCTTATCAAGATGACACGGTTCCGGGCCGCTTCTATGGCCGTGGAACGGTTGAGAAGGCATACAACATGCAGAAGGCCATTGACGGTCAGCTGCGTGCTCATATGGACTCCCTAGCCCTCACAACAGCCCCTATGATTGCCATGGACGCTACAAGGCTTCCACGAGGCGCTAAGTTTGAGGTGAAGCCGGGCAAGGCCATCCTAACCAACGGAGCCCCATCGGAAATCATCTTTCCGTTCCACTTCGGTCAAACCAACGTGGATGCTCCAGCAGCTGCTCAGAACTTTGAGCGCATGCTCTTGCAAGCTACAGGAACTGTGGACTCCGCAGGCCTTCCTTCAGCAGCACAGCGTGACGCAGGAGGTCAGGGCATGTCGATGGCTATGGCAGGCATCATCAAGAAGTATAAACGCACCCTTGTGAACTTCCAAGAAGATTTCATGATTCCGTTTATCTACAAAGCTGCCTATCGCTTCATGCAGTTTGACCCTGAGCGTTACCCTTCAGTGGATGTAACCTTCATTCCTACGGCAACCTTGGGAATCTTGGCTCGTGAGTTTGAACAGCAGCAAATGATTGGTTTGTTGCAAACTCTTGGCCCTAACACACCAGTGTTGCCTATCCTTTTGAAAGGTATTCTGTCAAATAGCTCCTTGAGTAATCGGGGTGAGATTATGACTGCTCTCGATAAGATGAGTCAACCAGACCCAGCGCAGCAGAAACAGCAACAAGAGGCCGCACAGCAGGCTCAGCAGGCTCAAATGCAGCTAGTTGGTGCTCAGACAGCAGATCTTCAAGCGAAGGCTCAGAAGAGCATGGCTGAGGCTCAGCAGGTTCAGGTGGATACTCAGTTGGCTCCTCAGTTGGCACAGGCTAAGCTTACCGCAGCGCTTTCTACCAATCTGGATGACAACAACGAGAGCAAAGACTTTGAACGGCGTGCTCGGATGACAGAACTTATGCTTAAAGAGCGTGATTTAAACATCAAAGAGAACGACAGTTTAAGAAATGAACGAATCACTATGCTACAAATGGGAAATAAGCAATCAGCTTCTTGACAAACTGTGGCAAATATGCTACAATAGTGGCAATTAAACAACAAAGGATAAAGCCTTGGCTCCTGATCTGCAAATGTATTATGAAGAATCCTTCTCAATGATGTCCTCCAAAGGTTGGGTGTTGTTGATGGAGGATTTACAACAAATTAAAAACACGGTTAATGAACTGTCAACTGTCCTAGATTCACAATCCTTATTTAATCGACAAG
>Ga0075465_10000121_pt1 | contig 13177 bp, 37 predicted proteins | sample DEB19_08_DNA_6_FD_71484 | JGI IMG/M metagenome (GOLD analysis project Ga0075465, IMG submission 71484) | Aqueous microbial communities from the Delaware River and Bay under freshwater to marine salinity gradient to study organic matter... | ecosystem: Environmental > Aquatic > Marine > Coastal ...
AAGCTACATGGGAAGCATGGGTGAAGCATCCTGTATCTGAACAAGATATGCGTAATCTTAAGCCCGGCAATGTTGCTCCACTTTACAAGCAAAAATATTGGGATCGCGTATCTGGTGACAGTCTTCCAACTGGTCTGGATTACGCTGTGTTTGATGCTGCCATCAATAGTGGCCCCGGCAGAGCCTCTAAATGGCTTCAGGAGACACTCAATGTCAAAGCTGATGGAGTTATCGGCCCAATGACAATTAAGGCTGTAAACGCATCTGATACGTTAAGGTTGATTGCTCAATTTAACGATACCAGATTGCGATTTCTTGAAGAACTTCCTACTTGGAAAACTTTTGGGCGGGGCTGGTCAAGGCGTGTTTCTGAAGTTCAATCTTCAGCATCCAAAATGGCCTGATCAAACTCATCCATTTCCTGATCTGTAATTGGATTTAATTCGGGTGGCGTGATTGGTTCACGTTTTCCAAAAATCACATCCCAAGAATCCTGATAACCCTCACCGGGTCTGCGTGCTGAACCTTTGCTCATATTTTCTTTCTAAATGTTGGTAATGGAAACCAGTGGTCAAAGAACTTGTCGTCTGGGTTGTAATGACCTTTTTGAGCCACGTTTGATCGCTTATTAATTAGCCACATTGACACACCTCGCGGAGTATTTTTGTCAATCGGCATCCAAATAGATTCTTTAGTGACAGCCGCAGCGCCATCAGCAGTGATCTTGTGTTCAGTCATACTATTTTGTTCCCGTAGTCGTCAAATGTTCTTGCTCTCAATTCCTCTTTCGCATTTGGCTTCTCGCTAAACCATGCACCCAATTTCTTGTCGTAGTCTTGAGATAGTCCGTTGTCCCATCCTGTAGGTTGGGGTGGGCAGCAAGTGTGAAGGCTGACTGGGCCAAGCGGCCCAAGTAAACGCTTGCCGCAGCGATGGCAGAAGTTGCGCTCTAGGGCTTGGTCTAGTTGTGTTTCAAGCACACCCGCGTCATAGCCCATCTTGAAACTCTCTTGAAGCTCTTTAGCCATGCGCTGCATCTCCTCAACTAACACGGCTTTTTCGTCCCAGTCTGGTTTGAATGATTTAGTCATTTCTTACTTTCTTTGTCATGCTTTCTGCGTTATGCACCCATACAACAAGATCAATAATCAACTTGCCAGCCAGCGCAGTCACAGCGGGGCTATGTCCTTTTGCAAGTGCCAGCATCTTTTTTGCCAGTGCCGCTGCTTTGTCTTGGTCTTTTTGGGGTAGTGGATAGTCACTCATGTGTTCTTCTCCTTTAGCATTTCAGCGACCCGGATCATGGGCCAGTTTTCATCAGCGCACCATTGAAATTCCTTATCAGTCAGCCCCACCCACCCGCGTGCTGGTGGTGATGTGTAGAGTGGCGTATTGCTATTCCCCCCGGCTTTGCGGCATACGTCAGCAAAGTGCTCTTCGTCAATCATCCCTATGTGAGCAACAGGCTCCTGCTTTGGTAACGAAGCCTCTTTCGTGACCAATTTCCTGATGTCGGGAATATAATCTGGTTGCGCTAGGGCTTCTTTGATTGCGTCAAGAGCATCTCGCACATAAATTTCCGCATTACTTCCAACAGGACACAGCGCGTCTACTTTTGCTAACGCCACAAGCGCTTTCGTTAGTGCTTCAGTTTTTGTTGTCATTCTGTTACTCCAAAGTGTTTCAGTATTTCTTGCCCTGCGCCATTAGAGTTAAACCTAACTAGCTCAAAGCATTCCCGAACAATCAACTCAGCGAACTTATGCCTATCTAATCCACCCTTGCTATCAGTTGCTTGTAAAGCTAATACATCAATTCGTTCATTCATAGCGGTGCGTCCTCATAATTATTAGGATTGAATTTAGGCAATGGTGCATTCGGTTGCTTTATGGGCAGAGTTAATGGGAAGGGCCACATCACTGAACTCCTGAATAATAAATATTTGGTCGCACATGATTGCCAGTAGTCACCATGCGCGTCACTGCTTTGATATAACCATTAGCAGCAGCACTTTTCAATGTTCTTGCGGCGTGTATTCCAGTCATACCAGTGCGTTTCCCAACGTGTTCATAAGTACACGGGCCAAACTCAATGGCAAACTCAATGATCTTTCTAGCGCCTAGGGGTAGATGGGCAAAGCCGCTACCAACTGCTGGGGGTTTTTCAATTTCTTGCACAGGCCAAGGTGCAATGGGTTGCAAAATTGTCTGGGGTTTGTAGGTTGCCATCACTGCACTGCCGAATAATAATTAATCTTGTTGCGTCCATTTGAATGCAATTTCATTTCTTGCTTCAATTTTCCTTGCTTGGATGCAAGCGCCAAACGATTACGAACACTATCAACTGGTAGTTTAAGAAACTCAGCAATAAGGGCTGATGAAGTTGGCCCATACTTTATAGCAGTCTCAATAATGCTCCTTCCAACAAAGCCAACGGGACGCACAACTTTTACTACATTCTTTGGGTGTGGAGTTGGCTGAACACCAACCCATCTGGTTTCTGGTTTATACATCTTGATCATCCTTAAAAATTACATACATCACAAAAGCTGCACCAATGCACAGAATTGCTGCAATAATTATAACACATAATAAAGTGATCATGTCCGAAATCCCCGGCTTTGAATTTTCATCGCATTGTCAGAACCAATTCGTGCTTGTTGACGAATTTCTCCATCGCCAATTTTGTAGTCATCACGATCCCAAATGCTGGTTGTATTTGGAAGAGCGGCTCCTTCAAGTTTTGGAAGTAGCACAGCCCCACCAGCGATGTATCGTGGATTGACTTTGTCTTTGGCAAATGGAAGATCGCCAGCGTTTGACATATGTTGATTTACACGAATATTTCGTTGAATTTGTGCTTCTGTACTTTTTCGGGTGAGTCCAACAAGTGGGACTGGTTTTTTGGGTGATAATTTTTTAGGTGTTGACATTATTAATTTCCAGAATAATAAATTACGCGATTAAAGCCATTTTTATGCTTACCCCAAACCCCAACAATAACCCCGTTGGATTTTGCTGCTCTTATTTGTGATCTTGCACTTGTTTCAAGAAGTCCTAATTTTTGTATGACATCAGATGCTGTGATTGGGCCGTTTTCACGAATATAGAAAACAACTCTTTTCATCTGACTTAGCTTTTGAATTGAGTCATTTTCTTTAAAACTTGAGCCAAGTGGATGAATGCCATTTGCCCAAGTTGTTTTTGGTTTGTACATTAACTTAAAAATACCATTCGCTTGTAGACTTCACGGGTCTTTTCAACATCAGTAATGCAATATGTTGCAACATCTTTAATTCGTCCAGCTTTGACCATAGGCCAAACATCAGCACCAGTAATATCACCCTTTCCGGGCAATCCAAATGCAAGACATAATTTATCAAGGCTGATTGTTTTTCCAACACCAGCAAATTGAGTCATGGTGTCGAACACTTTTTCTGTTTCCCAAGGTTTTGCAAGACAGGCACGTTTAATAAGTGGATGTGGAGCAATTCCATTGATCATGAATCTCTGAAGCAGAAAACGCAAATCAAAACCTAAAACATTGTGACCCACTACAGTAGTGGCAAGCCAATCTTTTTTGTCTAATGTTGAATAAAGTTCTTGATTGAATTTTTCCAAAACATCAATTTCATCAAGACCAAATATCACGCTAACATCATCTCTGCCTTGAGCATATCCAATACATACAACCTGTCCAAATGCCCCATCTAGCCCCGTCTTGCCTATTGCTTCTTCAATGGCTTCTGGACGCTCTTCTTCATTCCACTTTGCAATGCTTTTCTCAAGCTTAATAGTGCCGGGATGCTTGATTGTTCGAGCAATATATTCTTTGATGTCATCCCGTTGAGTTGGGATTGTTTCAATGTCTAATGTTATGTAATTCATATTATTTAATCCAAAGATAAAAGCCGTGAAATATTCCAATTGGGAACATGATCGCGCCAGCAATTAAAAAGCCCCAAAGTGATTGGGCAAAGCAAGTGAAGATATGTGTGAGCCATGCTGCAAAACACATTAAACCAATAATTGAATACATTGTTATGTCCTATAAGATGGGGGTACTCGCTGCACTGTTTACAACACACCAACAACGAATCGCATCAGAGTTGCAGCCCTGACCAGCATCCGCTTTCCCCCCGAAATCATTTTCCAGAAAGAGTTTTAATTTCTTCTGGTGTAAATAAAGCAAATCGTTCGTACAAACCACAAACGGCAATTGCTAATGTTCTGATTGCATCATCTGGATTTTTTAACTTAGGCACATAATGATGAGTTTTTCCAATCAAAATTCCCAAACATTTTCCAGCCATTACCATGTTTGCTGATGTAACTTTAAAGCCGCAATCAATAGTTGCTAAATCAGCAATTTGTTGTTGAGTCAAAGTCTTGATTGAATTTTGTTTTTCATCAAGCCATTTGGTTAACGAATAAACTTCCATTGAGGACAATACGTTTTTCATAATTACTTTCAGAATGGTGCGTCAGACATATCATCAAAACCAGAACCGCCAACAGGCTTAGTACCCATTGCTTTTGCCCATTCAGGAGACTTTTTAATTGCCTCTTGAAGCTTTTCATGGAAGGTGTTGAACACATTCATGTCGGGGTTGTCTAAATCAAACATTACGTTTTTATGAACTGGCTCTGGCTTAGAGTTTTTCAAAGCTCCGGGGATTGGTGTCAATCCAGCAATATTGGTAAACGTCTTGCCATTGGTCTCACTGTGAGTGACATTAACCATGCAATAAGCGCCAACCAGTTTTGACACATCAAATGCTTTAGCTTCTTCTTCTGTGAAGTCTTTGCCCCGCCATGCTGCCAAATCCAAACGCAGTTTTGCTTTTTCATGCAAGCTGACGGTATATGTCTTGCTTACAGTCATCGGCAATTGGATGCCATTAATGTCCATTGTGAGTGGCTGACCATTTTCATCTTCACCAAACAATTCCCAGCCCAATTTAATCTTGTGCTGGCTTTTTGGGCCATATTGACCATCAGTAAACTGAGTGCCAAGATCAACCAAGTTGTAGCATCGACCGATATACACGCCGGGAGGTACACGTTTAAAACTGGAATTGCCACCAGTGTCTGTTGCGATAAAAGCCATTATTTTTCCTTACTTTAAATACCAAACTTATCAGGTGTTTGGCAAACCTATTTCTTTAACTGGAGGGAATGCAATCTTAGCCTGAGCGCAAAGCCATTCTGCAAACTCATATGCTGTTCTTGATTCCATGCACATTGCATAAATTTCATCAGATGTTGGTGTGTTCATAATTTTGTTACTTGAGTGGAAAGAAGCCATTTGTCACCAAGGAAACGAATTGAGCGAACCCAAGCACGTTGATTGTGGCGATTGGTTTTGACATCAGCGCAATTGAAGTGTTGGCGAACACGAATGAGCATATTTGTTTTCATTCGTTGTCCTTGACGCATTGAATGGCTTTATAGACTGTATCGCCCATATCTTCAAAGCTGGGTTCAATCCATTGAAGTTCAGGCATATCAGCATTGATCATTGACATATGCAATTCGTAGCAGATGGTCTGCATTTCAATTGCATCAGGAATAAAGCCGCTTTTTAAGGCTTCAATAAATTGCTTAGAAGGTGTCATATTTTGTCCTGTTTTGTTAGTGCCGTTTTTTAGCACAGCCAAATGATAAACGACTTTTACAAGAAAAACGGTCTTTTATAAAAATAAATAAAAAATAATTTACGTTCATTTTCAGCACTAGAATTGAACGCAAGACAATTTGATCTTGTACAAAAAAGGATAGCAAAATGCACATACCCAGCAATGCTCGTTTAAAGCTCAAACACTACGGAATGGCTTCCATACAGAAGTTCATTCATCAAAGGGATACAAAAGAAACTTGCGCTGATGTCAAGTGTGACTCAGGTGAGATTTTGTGCTTGTCACTCAAGTATGTTGAAAAGGTTTTGGCAAGAGCCTAATCAGCATATAATTATTTGAAACCAGCTAGGTGCGAAGTCATGAGCGCACTGAAAAGAGTTACCCCTTCTCCTGCTGTCGTTTCTTTAAAGGGGCTTAAAAAAGCGGGCTATATGTTCTATTACCAATTCAATATTGGTGACTATCAAAGTCACACATCACACCTTTCCGAAATGGAAGATTTAGCTTTTAGGCGAATGCTGGATTGGTGTTATTTGCATGAAAAACCTTTGCCATCAGATGCAAATGAGATTGCACGATTAATTCGTATGCGAACGCATAGCGAAAGCATTGCGGTCGTTTTGCAAGAGTATTTTGAGCGCAATGAAGATGGTTGGATTTCTTTGCGAGTGATCGCTGAAATTCTTAAAGTTGGTATGAAATCAGAGAAAGCCAGTGCAAGTGCAAAGGCTAGATGGGGTAAAAAAGACAATAAAAACAAAGACTTGCAAGATAATGCAATAGATGATGCGAACGCATTGCGAACGCAATCCGATGGCAATGCTACACAAGACACAGAACACAAGACACAAGACACAAAACATAAGAAAGAGACATATACGCCTGAAGGCGTTTCACAATCTGTTTGGCAGGATTTTGTTAAACACAGAAAAACCAAGAAAGCCGCCATCAGTGAATTGGTGATCAAAGGAATCCAAAAAGAAGCCGACAAAGCAAAAATCACTTTGGAAGAAGCTTTGACCGAAACCATTATTCGAGGCTGGATTAGTTTTAAAGCTGATTGGTTTGTGAAACCAATTCAATCTGCCCAACAAGAAACTTTCAAAGAACGTGATGCCAGACTTGGACGCGAACGCTGGGAAGAAATGACAGGCCGATCACACCCTGACAGCAAACTTACATACATTGATGCGCCATCACGCAACATCTTGGAGATAACAAATGATTAAGGCCATAGATAGGCTATTTGAGAGGCTTGGAGCCACCTACGGCACGGCTTGGACGCACTCCCTAGGGGATAGTCCCATAAATGACGTTAAGAGCGTGTGGGGCCATGAATTACAAATATTCAAAACATCACTTTTCCGAATTGCATGGGCTTTGGAGAATTTACCCGAGCGTTGTCCAAACATTATTCAATTCAAGAATCTCTGTCGACAAGCTCCAGCACCAGAAACTTTGGCGTTGCCGGAGCCAAAAGCAGACCCAGCCCGAGTTGCTGCTGAACTTGCCAAGCTTGGTGAGATGAAAGTAAAGAAGAAAGAGTTTCACAACTCGTTTAAGGATTGGGCGCATAGGCTTGAAAAGCACCATAAAGCTGGTGGCAGACTGAGCAGTTATCAGATCATGTGCTACCAAATGGCATTGAGGTCATCCATATGAATTATTTTCAAGCCAAGCAACTTCTGGATGAGGTGAGGGATGGTGTTGATCATTCTTACGAATTAATTACAAAAGCACTTTATATGACTGGAGACATCAATCATGATTACAGGAATATTTGAACGCATGGTGGCCCACTATTCATGGCTTGCCAAGCAACCCGGTTGGTACGCATATTGCCGTCAGCAAGTGCGTGAAATGGATGAAGAAGACAGTGGATTGTTTGTTGGAATACGCGCTGAAGTCGCCAAAAGCATGGTTGGATTTGTTGTGCCGCCGGGTGAGCGTGGTGAATGGTGGAAGGGTCAGCAATGAACTTTGAGGAATTACAAACCAAATTATTTGATCTTTTAAATGAATGTAAAGATATGCCAGCCGATACTGTTATGGGTGCTGTTGCTATGGTTTATCAGCGAACTAAATATCATTATGCAATGTCAATTCGATCTCATGATGAAAAATTTAGATCATCTGATGTATATGAAGAATCTTTAAGGAGAGGAGATTTATGAAAGCCGCAAAGATTGATTTAAACCAGCCTGAAATCGTAAAAGCACTGCGTGATGCTGGTGTGTCGGTTCAAAGTACGGCTGGGGTTGGTAAAGGGTTTCCCGACCTTGTATGCGCATTGGGTGATGATATGTGGCTGATGGAAGTGAAAGGCCCAAAGGGAAAACTCACTCCAGATCAGGTTGAATTCATCAGCGCATGGAAAGGTGTTGTCCACATTGTCAGAACTCCAGAGGAAGCATTGATGGTGATCGGTCATGACTGACAAAATTGAAATAACCCTGTTTAATCCGCAGCAAGCTCATGTGGAAATGAAAACAGCGTGGGATTGGGCGAAATCAATGCTGATGGCTGGACACAAATTGACCATGACCATCAAGGCTGAATCAAGATCAAATGCTCAGAATCGTAAAATGTGGTCATGCTTGGCTGATATTTCTAAGCAAGTTGTTTGGTATGGTCAAAAGCTTTCACAAGATGACTGGAAGCACATATTGACCGCCAGTCAAATTCAGCAGCGCAGTGTGCCGGGTGTTGATGGCGGTTTTGTTGTTCTTGGTAAGTCGACCAGCAAGATGACCATTGGTGAAATGACTGAGTTAATTGAGATTGCAATTGCTTTCGGCACTGAGCGTGGTGTTCATTTCCATGATGAGGGTTAACCCCTAGAAATTTATTCGCCTCAAAATTGAGGAGATGAATTTATCTGATCTATAATTCTTTACCGTAATAATTAACTTAGGAATAAACATGACAACACATTTACAAAAGCAACTTGACCAACGTATGGCGCTTGAGCGCAAGGTGGTACGTCACCTCATTCGCACTGCCAAAAAGCATGATTACGCTGTGACCAAGGTGTGGGATGGTGGAGAAGGCGTCAAGTGCCGCACAGAGACTGAAGCCATGAATGCCGTATTTAGTGTCGATGAGTCGACAATTTATTTTAAGCATCCAGATCAATTAAGAAATCATTGCGCCGTGATTGTGCTTGGCAATGATGGTTTTGATTCCATTGCAGACAATAGTCAAGGCTTGCTTTGGGATGATGTAATAAAAGAATGTGATGCTTATTCTGATAAATTGTGCGATCTCACTGCTCAATTTTTAGTAGTTAAATTTCATGATGTATAATTCTTTACCGTAATAATTAACTGGAACTTTTATGAACTCTACTGAACGCGCTATGTTGTACAAAAATAAATTTCATAGCTATACGGTTGAAATGTGTGAAGTTGCAATCAAGGATTGTCATGAGACATTAAATGTTGGTGAGTATGCAATGGATGATCCATATGCAATCAAACTGTGGGCTGAAATCGATGCAATTCGTGATCGCCAAATGATATTAAAAAAGGATTGATATGACTGAAGTAGTAAAAAAGAAGCTTGGCCGACCTTTCTCAAACAACCCAGCCAATGTTGCTGTAAATTTCAGACTGACCAAGGAACAACACCAAAAGTATGTTGTGATGGGTGGCGCTGCCGCACTTAAGAAGTTCATTGATGAGACTGCAAATGCGCAAACGCTGTAAGAGAACACATTACGCAACATATGGTTTTGATGCGGTGGCGCACGCAATTGCTGGCGCTGCGATCACTGACAAGAAAGCATTGGATCAATTGAAGTTGCGTGATTTGTCCAGTTTGGATGCAATATTGACTGGTAATGGCGGTATTCAGGAGTGGTCTGACTTAACCACCAGCATGAACATTTGCGAGACTATGGCAAATAATGGTGTTGGGCCAGAGGCACTTGAAGATTGTGCATTGGCGCAGCAAGAACTTTTGAACGCCGCCAAACGCTATGAAAAGTCTAGGGTAATGGGATTGACGGGCAATGGCATTAAAGCAATCAGAAGTATGCTGGAATATCATGACCTTCAACGTCAAAGCATTCAGCGATCTGATTACGAAAAATATATTGACATTACATTGAAGCGCATTAAGAGCAAAGCGCCAGAGGTAGAAGAAGTATGAATGGTTGTTTTAATCGCAGACCATTTGTTGAACAACTTCTTGTACAAGATGGCTGGGATTTGGTGGGGAAGACTCGCACACCCAGAATGGTTAAGATTGTCAATCCTATGGAAAAGTCGTGCCAATATTCTAAAAACGATAAATATAAAGACAAACTTTGTATTAATTGCAAGCAGATGAATAAGCCGATAGAATAATTTATTTAAGGATCATCATGGTAACTTTTACAGCAAAGATTGAAACTGAAAGTTCAGTCATGCAATTTGTTATGTGCATCTTGCACAGCGTGACAAATGGTCACATCTTGCATTTGAAGACTCCCAGCTATGCTGAACACAAAGCATTGGAAACTTTTTATACTGAGGCTGGTGATCTGATTGATGCGTTTGTAGAAGCGTATCAAGGAAAGTATACGGTCTTGACCAACTATCTACCTATATTTGAATTGGCAATTAATCCAATTGAATATCTAACATATCTGCAAGATGAGGTTGCTGATCTACGTATGCAGCCAGACTTCCCGCAAGACAGTGAGTTGCAAAATGAGGTTGATAACATTTCCAACTTGATTAACAGCACACTCTATAAGTTGCGCTTCCTTAGTTAATAGATGTCGACCTAAGAATGAGCCTAATTATTTTCAAAAAACACGACTATATAAGGAGCAAGAAATTGCTACAGGTTGTGGCTCAGTTACCGTGTCAACACTGTGGGCTGGAAGGTCAGACACAGGCAGCACATACCAATTGGGGACATGGTAAAGGTCGTGGGATTAAGGCTGATGACAATATGGTAGCTGCGCTGTGCCAAACTTGTCATGCTGAGATTGATCAAGGGGCGCACATGAGTAAAGAAGAGCGCCAAGAGATGTGGGAAAGAGCGCACTTTAAAACTGTGAAGTTAATTAAAGCAAATGATAATTGGCCTTTAAATGTGCCATATCCAGAATCGTATTACTCGACAAAATACTGATAATGATTTGAGTAGTGACAAGCGCAGTCACTATTTAAAATAGCATATTTCTAGAGTGCAAAAAATATATTTATTTTATATATTTGACTTTTGTAAATATTGTTTCCCGGCTGGTCTGGCTGGGTAAAAAAAGCGAAGCAAATTTTTTTTTTAAGACTCTCCTGTGTCCAAATAGGAACTTTTTGTCTCGATTTGTGATTTTTGATGATTTTCGGTAGATTTTCCGCTGATCAGGCCAAAACCATGCCGAAAACCCTAAAATTGATATGATTTGATGGCTTTTTTAGGCCAAATCGATGTCATCGGGTTGATGCATCAAATAAACGACAACCCAGCATCAAATGAATGTTAGTGAGCGCTCACTTCGTTAAATGTTAGTGCTTACTCACTTAATTTTTTAGACTGATCAGCCTAGGGAAGTGAAAATAAATTTAATTTTTAGGGTTTTCCCTATAGGAATGCATCATTTATGCTTTACATTAATGACTTAGGGCTTTTCCTATGACAAATGAGAGATGAAAATGGCTAAAAATTCTGATTGGTTGGTAAAGATGGTTGATGCTCAAATTTTTGGGGGGATGTCTTATAAGGATGCATCTGATTGGGCGACTACATCAAATGATTCCGACATAAAAAACAATGTTGAAACAGTGTGGAACGATGGCGCATACCCTATAGAGATCAAAAACGTAAAAAATGGCGACTATTTCAAACGCACGGCATCGGCAAGAACGGTTTACATCAAGGGCGACTATTGCAAATCAAATAAAGCTTATGAATGCGGGAAAGCTGACGACATTAATTCAAGCTCTTATTTCAAGGGCGCAAAAATTGTTTATATCGGTTTCACTTATTAAGAGAATATCATGATCATCAAATTTTTACTATCGGTTTCATTTTTGGCAATCACGCTTTGTTTGATGCTTTCCTATTTTGATGTATTAACTAAATAAGGTTTTATATGTATTTTATTTATAACTGTAATTTTGAAATAGTTGGAAATACCAAAGGATATGCAACGCATAAAGGTGCATCAAGGCAGGCCGAATTTGGCTTTGCAAGTAATCAAATTCATAAGGCATTTAATCTACGTTATTTAAATATTGCACCTACTGAGCAAAATAGAATGCTATATAAAATCTCAATGAAATAATCAATCAATCATTCAAGTAATAATCAAGTAATAATTAATTAAGTAATAATATTATGTCAATTTTTAAATTAAACCCTATCGTCGCCACACAATATTTTCATATCACACCAAAAAGTGCTAACGTGAAAACCGGGCCTATAGTTGTCACTACATCAACCCGCGCTAGTTGCTCTCCCTCATGCGAATTTTTTAATAATGGATGTTATGCGGAGAGCGGCCCGCTTCGTTTACATTGGAATGCAGTCACTGCCGATATGCGCGGGGTTACATTTGAAATATTTTGCGCCACTATAGCGGCCCTCCCTGACGATATATTTTGGCGCCACAATCAAGCGGGTGACTTGCCGCATATTGGTGGTTATATTGATAGCGGCGCCATGCATATGCTGATTGAGGCAAATTTTGGTAAACGCGGGTTTACTTACACGCACCACGATATAAATTTAGGCGACAACCTAGAGTTAATTGAACTAGCTAACGTTAGCGGGTTTACCGTTAACCTATCGGCAAATAACCTTGATCAAGCGGATGAAATGATGAAAACGGGTTTGCCCGTGTGTGTGGTTCTGCCCGTGTTGACTGACTCAAATTTGATCACGCCCGATGGTCATAAGGTTGTTATTTGTCCCGCTCAAACTAGGGATGACGTTTCATGCGCCACCTGCCAATTGTGTGGGCGTGTTGATAGGACGGTTATTGTGGGTTTCATATCGCATGGGACTAGCGTTAAAAAAGCCGATGCGGTCTCTCGCAAAATTATTAATATTAAGGCAGTTTAATTATGTCACCCGCTCAAATAATAGAATATTATGATTCTCATTTGAATATTACATTGTGGAAGTTGTCGCAAAAAACAGGCAAATCGGTTGCTTACCTTAAGGGGTTATTGTGCAAATAAATAATATCGGTTTTTTGTTTGATGATGAAATAATTCAATTGTGGAAAGTAATAGCTATTGATAGTGGAGTATTAATTCTAGAGTTGATGAATGATCAATTAATTATTGTCCGTTCTTATGCCGATAATTTTTGGCCTATCCTTGATCAATTGAACTAAGTCACCCAGCAACCCAGCAACCCGCCATTGAGCGGGTTTTTTTGCGTCTGCACTTTCCCTTGCCCTAGGTCTTGCCTGCCTGCCTTGCCCTAGGTCTTGCCTTGCCTGCCTTGCCCTAGTCCCTGCCTTGCCTTGCCTTGCCCTAGGTCTTGCCTTGCCTGCCTTGCCCTAGTCCCTGCCTTGCCTTGCCTTGCCCTAGGTCTTGC
>Ga0075465_10000122_pt1 | contig 13141 bp, 15 predicted proteins | sample DEB19_08_DNA_6_FD_71484 | JGI IMG/M metagenome (GOLD analysis project Ga0075465, IMG submission 71484) | Aqueous microbial communities from the Delaware River and Bay under freshwater to marine salinity gradient to study organic matter... | ecosystem: Environmental > Aquatic > Marine > Coastal ...
AACGATGCCCGGTTCTGACGCAACAGGCTGTCAAAGAAGTCCTGCCATGTCTTGCCGGAAACCAGACCGTTCAAGGTCGCAGACGATTTGGCGATGCCATATTGGTCATCGGTTTTCATCTGGTGCGAGACGATTTCGTCGGAAGAATAGGTATCCTTCGCGACATTGAAATTCGCCGTTACGCGGCGCAGCGACTGCCCGCCCGAACCAGATGCCACAGTGCCAAGACCGGCCTGCTTCTTGTATGCCAACTGTTTATTAATGCCCTGTGCGATCATGATAAATCTCCTGCGTAATAGTTGCGTTCAGTAATTGACCATGGCATAAGGTAGGGTATCAAGAATTGGAGGTTGCCATGATTGAAAATTGGAAGCCGGTGCCTGAGTTTGGGAAATACTACGAGGTTTCCAATATTGGTCATGTTAGACCAGTTACTAAGCGGAATCTTAAACTTGCACCGAGATACACCAAGCACGGATATGTAAGGGCGGCAATGTATGTTGAAGGAGTGCAATATAGCAGGTTCGTTCATCGCCTTGTGGCGTTTGCCTTTATCGGCGATCCGCCGACCCCTCGCCACGAGGTCAACCACATGGATGGCGACAAGAGTAACAACTGCGTTGAGAACCTTGAATGGGTGACGCGGCAGGAAAACGGGCTGCACGCGTATAGGCGTGGGCTGAGTGTGCCGAGAAAAGGCTCCCAGCATGGAGGTGCAAAATTGAATGAGGATCAGATTAGAGAAATACGTCGCCTTGCAGGAACGGCTACCCAGCGAGAGATTGCAGACATGTACGGCGTCGGACAGCCGCAGATATTCCGAATTCTGTCCGGCAAGAGATGGGGGCATATACAGTAGCGCGCTCATGATCGCACCACGTGTGAAAAGAACCTGATTTTGACAGGCACGACATAGAAATCAGGCTCGATCCGCGCGGGGCTGATTTCTGGCGTTCGTTCAATCGTGACGGTGACACCGCCAGCGGAAAATGCGCGTCCACGATAGAATGTGGAGCGGATCAATTCGGCGCGCGCGGCAGCAGTGCCGGGGCCAGCATCAAGCGGGTAATATAACGAAACCTGCATATAGCCCTGTTCGGTATGCAGCAGCCCGCCAACCTCGCTATCGAGGGGAGGGGCCAGCAGGAGATTAATCTGCTGATACGGGATCAGGGGCGTTGGCGTGTAGGGCGCGTTTTCAGCCACCGTCGCAATCGCGGGTGTGATGGCGTACAATGCAGCCTCCAATGCCGAACGAATCTGGACGAGGCTCATTTGCCCATCTCCGCGACCGCTTCATTGACGATCTGCTGAAACATGATGGCGGTCAGTGAAACCAGACCTTGCGGGGCTTGGCGCGACCAGCCATCCTCTATGCGCTCCGCATAGGGGACATTATTTGCCAGCCAGTACACATTGCCCGCCGCTTCATCTGGAACTTCAGCACGGATCGCGGCCCGCGTATTCGCTCCGGTCGGATCGACACCCGCACGCTCACCAATGGGTAGGCTATTGACACCAAGCTGCCAGTTGGCACGGAAATGTCCGCCGACATAGCCTTTCGGCGGCGGCGACTTCCAATAGACCGCATCGCCAACCGGGCTGCGCTCATCGAGTTCACCGGCAACGCCGATGACAATCCGACCAACGGCATCATCGGCACGGTCTGCGGCTTTCTCAGCGAAGGCTTTGAGGTCGAGACTAAACGACATTGCGGTTACTCCAACTCACAATGCCAGTTGACGAAGTGCCGGATCGGCACCCGATGGCAGACTTGCGTGCACCACTCAGGAAGCTGGAAAGCTGCGACGAAATATTGTCCGCGCCGGTTGTGACAGGAACCAGCAGCGTCCCGTTTTGCCGCAGTTCCAGCGTCGTGCCATTGATCTTGAGATCGTAGATTTGCCCCGGCGCGGAATTGATCGCGTTGGTGAAATCAGTAAGAGTTGTGACAGTGCCAGCCTGACAAATCGAAACGGTTGTGCGCGTCAGAGCAGATTGCCCAAAGGCCGTGATGCCGATCCAATTATCCTTATCCAGCCACAGCACAGCCAGCACCATGACCGCCATGGTCGATGTGCGGTTGGTGAAAGTGATCTGCTGCTGCACGGTATTGCCCTGCTGCGGGGCGATTATGAAGCCGCCGGAAGCATTGGTGACCTTATTACCGTTCCCGCTACCTGTGTATTGCAGAGCGCCCGCAACATAAGCCGCGTCAGCCGTCCAGAGGGGGTTGGCTACCGGCATGTCGCTGTTCGCGGCGTACTGACCCGCCATCGGGTCGGAGAACACGGTAATCGTGATGGCATCCAAGCGCGCCTGCAAGCGCGTGACATTTGCGCCCGCTGAAGAAGCCGCATTAACTGCCGTCTGTGCCGCCGCTTTCTGCGCCGCCGATCCCGGAACCTCTGCAATGATGACAAGGGTTTCGGCATTGGCTTTGGCGACCTGCGATGGGCTGCCGATTAGCGGGACGCATTCGGTTGATTTCAGCGTTTCCAGCGCAAGGGACGAATGCTTGCCGTCCGCCGTTGGATAGCTGGCCGCGCCATTCGTCAGCCACTTGAACGGATCGGCCCCATCGCGGTTGTTGTTGCGAGTGGTCTTGTAATCGATGCCCGCAATCGAGAGGATTTGCTGATTGAACAGGTCATCGTTCGACCCTGCACCGGACCCTGCGGCCTGACTTTGCCCCGCAGCGGTCGCCCAGCTATCCGTTGATGTGGTGTAGGGCGGCACGTCATCGCAACCGATGCGCAGCACACCCTTGGACCGCATCATCGCTGCATCTTGCGCCACATAGGTCTTCAACTGCGCCACGGACATTGCCGGGAATTCATTACGCCCGAACTGGATAATAGCCTGACTGGCGAGCGCGTACATGCGCTGCACGCGGGCGTCATCAAGGCCCGCTTGTATTTTGGACGCCGATATAGCGAGATTGAGGCACGGCCAGTTAAGCGAGAACGCGGCCTGCTGTATCCAGCTTGTTTCGTTCTGCGACTGGCTGTTGCCACGGATGACAAGGCTCTGCGCGTCGCTTTCAACAGGGACGCCGACTGTGATGCCCATATGGCCGATGCCGCCCGCCGTGGTGGTCGGGGTCGTGCCGGTCCATGTCATCAGGCCGACATTGTTAAGCGCCATCACCGTGTTGGCGGGGTTCCATGTATAGGTCTGTGATCCACCGCCGCCATAGACATTCGAATAGCCAAGGCCGGACGTGTAGCAGAATTTGTGGCCAGCGACCGGCTGCGTGAACTCCATCGTCCAGGCAATTTTCGTGCCTTCGGGGAAGATGTCCGAAGGGAAGCCGAACTGCGTGCCGGTGAGCGGATCGCAGCGCACGGCGTCCTCGCCCGCCACGATCAGGCGCGTGAACGATCCGGCAAAGGTACAGCGGACCACGACGCCGTTGCACGAGGCATACAGGTTGGTCAGGTTGAGATCATTGGTGTTGTTGCTGGCCAGCGAGAGCGAACCCGCCGAAATCCACCAGTTGTTGATCTCGTACTGGACAAAGCGAACAGCCTTGGGCAGCACTTCGTTCTTACGGGATGCGTAGTTGGTGAAGGTGATGTTGCCTAGCGTGTTGGGCACATGGTTCTGGAACGAGGCGATGCGCTTGACTGGCTCCTGTCCAACCACCGTCGCCGCATAAAACTGTTCCACATCGACAATCACAGAGCCAACCGTCATCGACTGCTGGCTCATGCCTGCGCCGCGAATGACAAGATCGTACATGATATCCGTGTCATCGGGGGACAGCGGAGACACATCGACAATCGTGTAAAGGTTCGGCCCGATCTTTACCGTGTCATCGACATTTGGGCGCGTGATGACCGAGCCATCATTCGCAATAGCCGACAGGAGCAGTTGCTGGTCGCCAGCGCGGATATTGCTGCCCGCCTCTTTGCTGATACCGCGCGACAGGGGTAGGATAACGCCCTTGGTGGCCGTTGTGGTCGATGTGTTGGTGATTGTGCCGGTCGCGGTGTCGTAAGAGCCTGCAACGGCCCTGTTGATGGTTGCTGTGGTTCCCTTGCGGCCGATGACTGCCGCCGCGTTGGTGCGGTTTTGCGTGTACTTCATGTCCGCACCAACGTCGCCATTCCTGACGATCCTTTGAGGTACGGGGCAAGCGCCATGTTGATCGAACGATAGCTTGTTACCTGCGATGAATAGGTTTCGTATTCAGTTTCGATTGGCCCGATTTTTTCCCGCTTAACGGCCCTTTCCAAATCGGGGGCTAGATCGCCTGCCGCCGCCTTCAATGCCAGATCGCAGCAAGCATTGATGATGTCGGTAGGTACAATATCAACAGCGATGGGATAACCATCGACACAGGCGCTATAACGCGGCCATTCAAGGGCTTGCGTGGATGTGGCGCGAATACCGATCCAGCGCAAGCGATAGGATTGCGTCATGAACACCGTGGCGCGGCGCAATGCCTCTTCCATCTGCTGATTGCTGATGGTCGCCCAAGTATCATTGCCAAGCGCGAGATGGCGGGCGGTCGCCTGCGCTACGCTTGCATAGCTTTCTGCGCTTGCCGATCCTGCTGTGCTGTTGAGGCTCATGCGGCGCTCCTCAGCGGATAGCTGGTTTGCGTTCCAGCAAGCGGACGGAAAGGCGCAGTGCCAGCGAGTTCATAGGCTTCTTGCGCAACAAGTGGGCGGGTCTGGTTGACGATCTGATAGACCTTGGCACTGCCAGCCAAGGGATATTGGACATGCGCGCTACCATCGGAAACGGAAGGCGATGGGAGTGTCGAAACATTGCTGACCAGCGGCGCAAGCAACTGTTGCTCGATACCGATCTGCGCAGAATAAAATAGGCTGCTATTTGCAACTAGATTAGGCAATATCGTCAATTGCCCTTGCGAAACCGTCGCAGCAAAGAAGCTATCCCCATCCGTTACGAGCGAAGGCGATAGGGTAACGGTCCCTGCTGCCACTGTAGCTGCGTAGAAAGCATCAGCATCGGTCAGCAGTGATGGGGAAAGTGTAACGGTCCCTGCTGCCACTGTGGCCGCGTAGAAAGCATCAGCATCGGTCAGCAGTGATGGGGAAAGTGTAACTGTTCCCGCCGCGACCGTGACGCTGTAGAATGTATCGCTATCCGTCAGCAGCGAGGGAGTCAGGCTCTGCGCGCCGCTGCCATTCGATACCGTGGCCGCATAAAAGCTGTCACCATCCGCCAGTAGCGATGGGGTGAGAGCAGATATTCCGAAAACCCAGTTTGCCCACAGCGGACGTGCATTGGAAGGCAGAGCGCGCGGATAGAGCGATTGCGAAACCTTGCGGGCTCTGCGTTGCCATGCTGATGGATAGCGGGTCATCCCTGCGTCTCCACATAGCTGCCGATGATATTGGTCGCGGTTGTCGCAATCGGAAACAGCACCAGTTGCAGGCAACTTCCATCGTAAATGCGCGGGAAGCCGGAAGTCAGCGCATCAATCGAGTTGCCCACATTGTCAGTGCCAATGTCCAGCATGGCGATGAGGCGAAACAGCACAAGGTTCATCGAACCAGATGTCCGCGTTGCGCTTTGGATGAGCGACGTAGGTGCACGGATACCCGTATCGCCGGGAGCGAGCGTGAACAGTTCGAATGTTCCAACCGGGGGCGTTGTGACTCCGGTGAAGGATGCTGTCCGTCCGGTAGTGCCTGCCTGATTGGTGTAGGTGAGCGACACGGTGGGAGTGCCAGCACCGCCCGTCGCAGACCATTCCATCGCGGCCATGACGTTGACGCCATCGGTGCCGCCTGCGCCATCACGAGATGGCAGGGTGGCTGGGGTAATAGCCTGAGCCGTGGTCGAAGTCGTTACAAGCCCGCTATTCTGCCACAACCGATCAATTAACCAGATACAACCGCGCAATGACGCAGAGGCAGCGAAACGCGACAAATACGCATTGCCAGAAACCGGGTCAGTGCGAGGCAACATGCCGCGGACCGACGAAAGGGCAGGCGTTACAGCCTCTCCGTTAACACCGATGGATGTCGCCACCGAAGCGCCGGGATTGCCGCCGACATACCAAGGAGTATAACCGCGCGCACCATTGGCCGCAGCCATAGTGATCCCGGCCTTGGTAATAGGAACTGGTGGCCTTGCGCCTGCCAGTACTCCGTCAAGGGTGGTGATTGCCATCCCCGTTCCCGCTAGAGACTAAAGATTCCAGAGGCGTTCCATGTCACGGAAATGCTGCCGCCATTGGGGGTGACAGGCAGGCCCGTCACACTCGTATCGATATAGGCAACAAGCCGCCATGTCGTGTTCGCGCCCGCGTTCTTGACGTAGATCACAAGGGCTTCGGCAGACGCGCCGGTAACGCTTGGGGAGGTCACATCCGCGCCATCGAACGTGCCGTTGGTGAAAGTCTTGGTCGCGCCTATTTCCTGATCCGTGCCGACAATGCCAGACAGGTCGGAATAGAACTGGTGCGACGATGAATAGGTGTATGTCCCGGTATCAACCAAGGCGACATAAACGCCCGTTGTTCCTGAGCCATTAAGCGCGCTGCCGGATGAACCTTGCAGCAGGGCTTCCTTCCACTTTGGAAATATAGCATTTGCCATAACAAGCCCCCTTCATGAGAAAGTGGCGGGACCCGGAAGCCCCGCCGTAGGTATCAGCCGAGGAGGAGGGCGAGATGCTCAGGCTTGATGCACTTGACGCCCCAAGCAAGAGCAACCTCGTACTGGACTTGGCGATATTGCTTATAGAGAGCGACTTCAAAGCTGAGGCCTGAGCGAGGGTCAGTGATAATCTGACGGTCGTCAGCGCTATCACCTTCTTCCGGCAGTGCGGGCGCGCGGGTGGCAATCGCAAGAGCGTTACGAGTGAACGCCATATTGCGAGTGGCCGCCGCGACCACAGTGATGGCCTTGGTGGCAGCCGACATGGCAACAAGCAGACCCGGAGCGGCGAGAGTGATAGTGTCACCTGCCGCAGGGTTAGCGCCAGCGAAGTTCACCGATGCAACGACATACTTGTTGGTGTCGCCAGCGAAGGTGACAACATCACCAGCGGCTACAACGCCTGTGCCAGCGGTCGCTAGCGTCAGAACGGTCGCACCGATGGCATAACCGGCATTGTTCGTGGTGGCCGAAGCCATCGCTCCTGCTGCAGGAGTCTTGATCTTCGCGCTTTCACGGAGAGCAAGGCCACCCTTGTTAAGGATAATTCCCTGCTGCTGCATGGTGGTGTCACCCGCAACATCATAGCGAGACTGAAGGCCAATCATCTTTGCGCCAGCGGTCGTATCAATGATCAGGCTAGCGTCACTCATAGGAGCGCCGTTATCCTTCAGGATTTTCGCCACAAAAGCCGCATCGGAGAAGTCGCCAGCAGTACCAAATGGCGTTGTGCCAGCAGTGCCGTATGCACGCGATGCCGAGGAATAAAGCGCAGCAATGTCGGTTTCGACTTCATTGCACAGGGTACGCATTGCCTGGGCGAACTGATTGACCATGATTGCCGAGCGACCCGGACCGCCATTGTTGAGGCCAAGCGACTGCTCACCATTCCAGCGCACCGGAACGCGGCGGGCCTTGGTAATCGTCATGCTGACGTTGCCAATGGTCTGCTCGCCATCGTCAGGCGGCGTAACGGCGGGCGTGATGTCAGTAGCCGATGATGCGGGCGCGACAGGTGAACGGACTGTCTGACCGACAGCAGCGCGTTCAAAAGTCATATCTGACGTTACGGATGGGATGAGGCCGACCAGTTCGCGCGACACAACGTCAAGCGCGTTATAGAGATCGGGAATCAGATTCGTGATTGTGTTGACGGCCATGATAGGCACTCCGGTTGCGATGATCGGGGAAATCCGCAACTGGCGCTGCCAGTGTGAGCGGTCCCGGCGCTGCCGGAGTTGAAGAGGGCGCAGCCCTGCTTCGGATTAGATAGATTTCATATTGAAACTGAAAAGTCAAGCGGGGATCAAAACCCCCGCCCGATAATTATGCAGCAGCATCCTCTAGTTTTCCGCCTTCCTTCGAAAAGGCCATTTGTGATGCCGGATCAAGCGCGTTAAATTGCGCGCGCGTCATAGTCTTACTAGTGCCCCTGCCGCCATTAGAGCCACCCAAGCCGCCGCCCGTATTAACCGGCGCAGCAATAAATTTCTTCGCTGTATCGGTCGCAGCCCATTCTTTGATGGCGTCGGTCAAAGGCTTATCGCCCAGCATGGCCTTGCGATCTTCGCCATCGATCACAACCTTGACGCCGCCGATATGCATAGCTTTGGCCGCAGCGAGATAATCAGGATCGGTAATGCCAGCCTTTGCCAGTTCCGCCGTCAGCCCATTATCAGCCAGCAAGCGATGCGTGACGCCGCTTTCCGCCTCAAGCGCCTTAGCGGCCTTGTCAGCCGCCGTTTGCGCATCCTTGGCTAGTTTCTCGGTCGCCGTCAGTTTGGCTTTGAGAGTGTCGCGTTCGGATTCCAGCGCGGCAAATTCATCGGGGTTGATGTCCTGCGTTTTGCGCAGATCGGTTTTCAGCTTTTTCACCTCTGCCAGCAATTCGCTGTTCTTCGCTTCGATGGCCGAATTTGCTTCTGCGACTGCGGACGCGATTGCCGCCTTCGTATCGGGATCAGTAGGGTCGAATGCCATGGTATTTGTCCTTTCAGTGTGCTTGCAGTTGTTCGAGTGTCAGTTCGCGGCCTGATGCCGAGATCAAATCTTTCAGCGTGATCTTGCCCGCGCGAAACATATCCGCCCGCGCTTTGCCCAGCGTCTTGTTGACGAAATCATCAGGTTGGCGTTCGAGAAATGCCTGAAAGCCATTATCCTTGACCGGCCCGTCTTTGCTGGCACGCATCGAGGCAGCAGCGATCTTGGCATCCATGCCCTTGAAGCCAAGTTCATCGAGACTCTTGGGAATGGGGGAGAGAACGCAGCGGCATGACCAGTGTTTGGGTGGTGCCTGAAACCGATAGTCCGTGCCTTTGATCGGCTTGCCTTCCAGATCCCAGCTTGATCCATCCAGAGCAGCGCAGACCTTGCAGGAATGGCTATCGAGCGTGGACAGCCACTTCACACCAGCGATATGGCGGCTGTTCTTGCGATAGGTGGCAAGGCGCGCGTCATTGGCTGCGGACATGACCGATGAATGTACCAGCGTGCGGGCATCTCGGCGCGACACTTCCATGATGCCGGGTTCACCACGTTTCCCGACGATACGCTGCACGATCTGCTGTTGCGTTTCCGCATTGATGATGCCCTGCTGGACCTGTGCGGCAAACTTGAACGCCAGATCATCCGCCTGCTTTGCCCACCATGCCGAGGATGGAGCACCGTCAATAATCACATCTTTGGACAGGCTGGCCAATGTCTCAGATGATGGCATGGACGCGGTGACGCCCATCATTTCCCCGGTGATGGCGACTGTCTTTTCAGCGACGATAATGGCAAGGGCTTGTGTATCAACCGACTTTGCAGCCTGTCCATAAGCAGGATGGATCACGCCCTCCGCGTCCACAATGAGCGCCTTGATCTGCCGCTGTGTCGATGCAGACAGGTCGCGGCTGTTCAATAGCTGTTTCAGTTCCGCCTGCAGGTCGGCCATGATTTGATCGACCGCCGCCTGTTCGCCCGCAGCAAGGCGCAGGATTTGCAAGGAGTTCCTGAGAATGGCGTCTTGGAGTTTTATTTCGCTCACGCAGCCAAAGCCGGTCGAGCCGGTCCCTGCGCATCAACCTCGGATTGATGTTCTTCCAGCGATTTGTCATCGGCGATGATCTCGCCCGCTTTCAGATTGTCGAACAGTTCGCTGTCACTGATAGCACCAGCCTGCCAACCGCCAACAAGAGCGGTCAATTCCTGTGGGGTCATGGGGCGAGGCAGGAACTTCGTGTTTATCCGATAGCTGATATCGCCAGTCTGTCCGGCCCATTGCGCAAAGACGGTCAATGCCCCTTCAAGCGCGCCAGACAGCGAACCCGCAACGCTGGCGAGAATACTGTTCTCGCCCGTCCGCTTGATCTCTGTCGCGCCCAATGTTTCCACGCTGGACTTGGTTTCATCGGCCAGCATACGCGCGCCCATGACAGCCATTTCCTGCCGCAACTCAGCCTGATAATCCTTGATGGCGTTCAAGCCTTGTCCGGTAAATTCGACATATGTGCCTTTTGCGTTCGGATCAGATGACGTAATCGCAGCCTGCGTACCGACACGGATTTGCGCGCCGTTTTCCAACATCACGCCGGACAAAAACAACATCGGCAGGCCAGTGAAGTGCAGGCCGTGGCGGCGATCCGAATTGACCTGATAATACGCGATGTTGGCGTCAATCAGATCGACCATAGGCGGATCGTCAACATCCGTAGCCTCGCCTTCGCCATTGACGATGAAGAACGGTATGAAGTCCATCTTGGCGTTGTTCATCAGCGGATAGAGGTCATCGCCAACCTGCTCGAACTTGTCGGTTGCGGTTCCAGCATTATCCTTCTTGCGGAATACGCGCTGGCGATAGAAGCCCTGTTCATCCAGATCGAGGACGTTCCAGCGATCCTCTTCCTTGTGCTCGAACTCATCTTCGCCAACCGATGCACAGCTTTTCAGCACCACGAGCGCCAGCATCATCTGATTGCGGATGCGCTTGAATTTCCAGTTGATGATGCTCTTGGCGTCGTACATCGTCATAAACGGACGCAGGCCAAGCGCCTCGGTTGAGGCGACGGACAGGCCAACTACGTTCGCGGTCGGATAATCGACCAATATGCCGACGCGATCAAACGAGAGCACCTCGAACGCAGCCGCCTTGGCAAACGTCTCCATCGACTGCCCGGACATGGTTATGTCAGCGAGATAGCTTTCGATGCCAGTGGGGACAGTAACGAGCGGAGGTTTGCGAAATAGCATCCCCTGGAAGCCGGAAATAGTCCGCCATGAGAAGTTGGTGAAGTTGGACCGGGCAAGGCGTGCATCGTAATCAGTCGGCAGTTCGTCGACCAACTTGGGGAGATATGTTTCCTTCTTGCCATGAACCGCGCGTTGGCCGGTGATGACGTCATCAACCTTCGACCAGACGGGCGAGAACTTGGTGTAGTCGGGATGGGTCGCGTCGATGTTCTGCACTAGATGCCTCCGATGCGCGTAAGCTGCACATTGTGAGATTTGACCGGATAACGATAGGTGATGAAGTAGCCGCAGGCGTCGTTAAGGTGGTCGAGGCCGCTCTTTTTGTCAGGCTCGCCGTTCTTATCGTAAGCCTGCTTTTCAAGGCATTCGACCAGACCGGGGCAGCGATCCACATTGACCAGCATCCGCCGCTTGCCTTCATTGTGGATCATCTGGTTCATCGACAGCACGCGATCCTTGACCGCTGGATTGCTGGAATTGACCATGACCATGAAACGCGCTGTTCGGAGCAGCGATATATCGCTCTCGCTGGCATTGTTCGATTTGCGGCTGTTCCCGCTCGCATCGGGATAGATGTGGATCGAATGACCCTCATAGCGGCTTTTGATTACGGAGATCATCGCAGGCGTATCAAGCACGTTGGTAATCTCATCGACCGCGTGCGGTTCACCGTTACGCAGTACAAAAACAACCGCGCTCATCTGGCCGACATTGAAGTCGAGGCCAATATGGAGCGGTTCACTCACCTGCATAACAATATCAGTTGCATTTAGCAACCTATCAAACTCAGCATAGACGCTGCCGGATGTCAGGTTGACGAACTCGCCATCGAGATAGGCGGCAAGGAGGTTGGCGGGGTAGCTGTTGCGCAAGCTGTCGATATAACCGTCTGGCAGATTGGCCGCGTTCGACATGGTGGTGGCTTTGATGAGCCGGTATCCCGCAGCAGGGGCTTTCTTCCAGCGCTCATAGACGAACCGGAAACCTTCTGGCGTCGTCGCAACGCCAACGGTGTTGAGTGACTTGTCGGGCTTCTTCTGGCGGTTGCGTGCAATGACCTTGTTCCAGACCTCCCGCGCTTTGTCGGTCGGCAATGTATCAAGTTCGTCGCATATGCTGTCCGCAACCTCATACGCGACGATGCGCGCAGGATTATCCATCGTGCGCAGGATGATCGAGCCGCAATTCTCAATGTCGATCACGCTGTCATTCTTGTTGACCTTGAACCGCCCACCGACGTCAGACAGGGTTTCGCTGAAGCGTGGCAAGGCCATGCGTGTTACAAGGTCATAGGTCGGGAGGTAGTACGCCACATTCTGGGCAGGATAAGCCCGTTTCAGGCGCAATGTCCGCCAGATGGCCGCATGTGACTTGCCAGCCCCAAATCCTGCCACCATCGCCGGAAATTGCTCAGGCGCGGCAACAAAATCCCATTGGGGGCGGGTGAGGCTCATTCCGGGGGGCGCTCCCCAAGATAAATCGGAGACATGCCAATCTTTTCGCCGTCACTGGTCAGATCAATCTTATCGCCATATTTCTTCGGCTGAAGTTTGCCCGCCATCCACTTCCGCGCATCAATGCGTAGTTTTGACCGCTGCACATGCTCATGATCCAGAACTTCATCAGTTGAACCATCTTCGCGGGTTCTAGTCAGCCAGTCGTTCGATCCATCGTCGGCAATGTCCAATATTTCATCGAATATCGCGTCTGCCTGAGCCTCCCTCGCGCGCGCGTATTGTTCACGAAAAGATGAATAACGCGGGTCCGCAAGCCACCTGCAAACGGTTGTAGTGCTGGGCATTCCATCATCAGAGCAAATGGAGCGGAGGCTTCTCGCGCTCGCAAGCCCATCGCAAATTATATCCGCAATTTTCTGACTGAAACCGCGCAGGTTATTCATGCCCTAAATTCACCCCGCATAATTCCCTTGACATATCAAAATCAGTTTCACTTTGCAACTTATATTGTGGGCGACTCATTGCGCCACCTTACCTTTGCGCGGCTTCCGCTCATGCTTGTTCGGATAAACGGTGGTGACAACATTGCCGATTAGTTTGATCGTGCAGCCACCTGGAAGTTTCACGCCGACAGCACCAACCTTCACCGCGTCACGAGTAGCATCGATCATCTCTTGCCGGATCGGGGTCAGGTCTAATCCACCAACCCGCTCGATGTATCGGATCAAGGCATGGTCTGTGATTATGGGCTTAGCACTCACCTTGCCGCCCTCCTGCTAATTTCCTGATTGATGTAATAGCGGCACCAGTCCT
>Ga0075465_10000126_pt1 | contig 12819 bp, 6 predicted proteins | sample DEB19_08_DNA_6_FD_71484 | JGI IMG/M metagenome (GOLD analysis project Ga0075465, IMG submission 71484) | Aqueous microbial communities from the Delaware River and Bay under freshwater to marine salinity gradient to study organic matter... | ecosystem: Environmental > Aquatic > Marine > Coastal ...
GCCATGACCACCGGTGCCAGGGTATCCGTGAGCAGACGCTGGTATGCAGAGGCAGCTTCAGCAGTCAGGGTGTTTCGCTTGGGCGAACCAGAGAGGAAAGAAGTCAAGCGGGTCTCGCTCGACAGTGCACGACGCACAGCAGCGATGGGAGACTCTTCGGCACTCAAGCGGGTCGTGGCTTCTTCTGGGTAGACAAAGCTCGACCGAGCAAAGTTGTTCTCTCCATAGAGATCATCCAGGGGAGTGGTGATTGTTGGTGCATTCGCTTCCAGCAACCCATCAACAAGATCGTCATAGCGTGAAGCATCCTCGGCTGCTTGATCAAGATTTGCTTCTTTATCGGCCACAGCAGGAGCCTTGTAGCCCAATTCAGCCAAAGAGGTTGGCTTGTAATCAGGATTGACCAGACCGTCAGCCTCGCCCTGCATGATGGTCAGCTTGCTCTGAGATTCACTCAAGCGAGCCAAAAATTGCAATTGAGCGTCGGTCAGCTTTTGCCCAACGTAGGTGTGCAACATGGCCACAAAACCTGCATCACCGTCCTTAAAGAATGCGGCTCGGATTGCACCAGTAGCACGCATGAACTCGTCATAGGCGACGGCCCCGTTTGGCAAAACAGCATCAGCAAAAGAGATGTGGTCTTGACCAGTACCGATGACCTTGCCGTCGGCAGTCAACCAAGGAGACTGGGAACCATCACCTTCCGCAAAGAGTTGGGCTTCTTGGATCAGGAAACCACCAAACTTCTTCAGAGAGGTCATGTCAATGCGGAAGCTACCGTCTACAGGGGTAGCCGATTTGCTGGCATCAACTGCGTCAGGTACAGGATCTCGCACTTCGGCCACAGGTGCGGGGGCGCTGTCCCGCCCTTTTTCCACAGCTTGAGGAACTGCTTCGCTTCGTCCTTTGTCAGCAGGCTTTGCTGCTGGAGGAGTTGAATCGACTGCTTCATCCCGAACTGCCACCCGTACATCTCGTGCAGGTACCACGGCACTTGACTCACCATCGACATTTCGGTCTGCATCATTGGACTCCTTGAGTTGCTTGACAGCTGCATCTTCACGACGGGTCATCTCAGCATCCAAAACGCTGAACAATGGATCATTGGTTGTCGTCTTCTCCAAACGCGCATTCAATTGAGCGTCAGTCATGCGACGCACATTTGCCTCAACGGCTGAAACAGCAGGCTCAACAGGAGAAGTGCTTTTCTTCGGCTCAGGTGTCTTGCGTGCATCACGGAAGCCTTGAGCCAAGGTTTCAGCATCACCAATCAGCGCAGCATTCAGAGGCACTGCAGCGATAGTAGGCTGACCGAGTTCAGGGAAGGTCTCCACCAGGCCGTTGTAGACATCGGCCAGGATCTCAGCTTCGATGGCAGCAGACTGGGCCAAGTCGATGGAACTGCCCTTGCCGGTGTTGACAAACATGCCCTTCGTGGACAGCTTGAAGTCACGATCAGAGGGCTGCAATTGTTGGTACTGCACCCCATCTGCGTTGGGGTTGCCATTTTCAAAATGGGTATTCAAAGCAGCCACTTTGTTCTGCATGTGCTGAACAAACTTGCCGAAGTCTTCCAGACGGGCAGTAGCCAATTCAGAGTTCTGGCCACGCACGGCAGACAGGATCTCCTGCGTGTGCTGCATGGCAGACTTGGCCACCTTGCGAAGGGGATCATTGCCGGCCACGATCTGGCTGGACACCACATCCATGACACGTCGAGTACCGGAAGCAGCAATCTGCTCTTCCATCTTGGCACGGGCACGCAACAGGGTGACCGAAGCCTTCAGCGTGTTCAGCTGATCGGGGCTCAGATTCAGCTTGCCCTGAGCAGCGTGAGTCAGGATCTGCTCATTGGCAGCCAGGTTGCCCTTGTCAGGATGCAGCGATGCCACAGCAATGGTGTTCTGCACATTCTGCTGACCTTCAGGCGTGGCCAGCGATTCCTCAGTCACGGGCTGAATTGGAGCACGCTGTTGGGTGATCATGGCCTCAGCTGCACGCAAGGCACGGCTGACGGTAGGATTGTCTTCGATGCTGCTGGCAACAGTCAGGTAATCCTGCAACAGGCCCAAAGCAGGACTGTTTTTGGGCACCGAGTCGAAAGCAGCTGGGTCAGAAGCTTGCAGCTTCTTCACAGGCTCCATCAACATCCACAGCATTGCTGCGTTGTTCAACACATCCTGATCATTGTTGGACAAGTTGACTTGAACGGCCGTCTCAAGAATCGCATCTGCTCGTGTCTTTGAGTTGCGAACAATGTCGAGCATATGCTCAGGCAAGCCTTCCAACTCACTCGGGTCAAATCGAAGAGACTGAACCAAAGAGGAAACGTACTGGTTCCCCTCGGCCTTGACGGCTTCGTCAATCTGGGCCAGATTCAGTGCCTCAGTCATGGCAGCAGCCGAAGTCTCGGCCGATGCATTCAGCTCATTGGCTGCTGCACTGAGGGCTTGATCACTGACCGGAGAAGCCTGCTCCTGCTGACGGAGGATGCGGTCACCGCGCTCAATGAGAGCCCGAAACAGTGGCTTGCCTGCCTCGACAGCAGCCGACACAGCAGACTTGGTGCCACGATACACGTTGCGTGCACCAAGGGCAGCCACCGCAGGACCTTGCACCGTACCAGCAGCGGTCATACCAAACATGGCACCCATGGCACCTTGCTCGCCGACACCCTTGGCCAGATTCAGGTTCTCATCAGCATTGGCTTGGATGCCAATGTTCTGGGCCAGCTGACCTGTCGACGATTGGATGGCCTCTTCGACGGGCTCGTTGACAAACGTAGCCCGAGCAGCAGCACCGATCGAAGGTGTGCTGAGAGGCTTCTCCATGCCACGAGTCAACATGCCGGTGACACCTGCAATAGGAGCCTGGATGGCAGCAGCTTGTTTCCCTGCTTGGTTCGCCAGGGTCACCTTGGCTTGCTCACGGGCCTCGACAGGAGAAGCGCCACCGATTTGCAGGTCGACCAGCATCTGACGGTACTGAGGGGAACCCTCCATCAACTGGTCATGGCTCATACCCATGATCTCGTTGACTGCGCCGGTGTAGACTCCACCACCTTCTAGGGCTGCAGTTGCCAATGGCCAAGCAGCTTTGTCACCAACAATCCGAGCACGATCAGCGACACGAGCAGTAGATGCAACACCAGTGGTGCGGTCAATTTCGGCAGCCAGAGCGACAGCACGTTGCTTGGCAGCACCTCCCATGACTGCGGTACCGATCTTGCGAAGGCCTGCAGCGACGGGGGAACCAGAGAGAAGGGAGCCTGCTGCTTCGGCACTGCCTTGGGCCACGAAAGCTGCGTCTGTGGAGTTGCCGACAGTGTCGACAAAATCACGACCAAACTGCTTCAGGCCAGCAACCAGTTCCCCATCACCGGCAGCAACGTCCTGGGTGTACTGCTGTTCGTTGTCCCGGCTGGTGTTGGCTGAGCGGGCTTGCTGAACACGGCGTGCGGCATTGACGCCCTCAGACTGATTGCCATGAACAATCTCATGCATCTTGGCCAAACCACCTGACATGGCCGCTCCGGCCTCGTCATCGACAAGACCAGCACCAAAGGCAGCGATGCCACCAAGGCCACCAACAAAGCTGGAGGCGAGACCTGTGACAGAATCTTTGAAAACCTCACCAGCATTGCGGTCGATCGTCATGTCAGCAGAGAACTTCTGCTGACCATCGGCCATCTGGCGGAACAGTTGAGGAGCTGCGTCACCGTACTTCTGCCACAGCTGACTCTGGTTCATGGTCCGAACGTCAGTCTCCAGCTCACCAGCAGAGGCAAGGCCGGCATCAGTGCCGCCTGCAGCAGCGATCTGATAAAAGTCTGGGGTCTTGCCCAAAGCACTTTTTTTCTGATCGACTGCTGCAGCAACAGACTGCTTTTTGGTATCGACTGTGGTAGGGGGGGACATCATGCCAAGGGCATGCTGCAGAAGAGAGTTGACGTCAGCCATGTTTGGTTCCTGAGAGTTGCCACAATCATAGCAACCCTTTCACCTAATGTGTCATCAGTCGATACTGTCAATCTGGTAGTTCTTGGTCAGGTGCGCCCGCAAGCTGGCCTCAGCCGTTCTTTGCTCCCGCCCAGATCGTGCACCATCAACGGCGGCCTTCAGTTTGATCACGGTTGGGTCGGTCATGGCCTTTTTCCTTGCCTGCGCCTTGCCTTGGGCTGCCACCACCTTGTCTGGCAGGGCACCAGTGAGCTGCGCCCGACGTGCCGCCTGCGTGGACCCGTGCGTGGGTGCTCTTGCTGGCGCGGGTGCAGCCGCCTCAGCTGGAGTTCCAAGAATAGGTGGTTTTGGACGGTCTCGGCTCGGCATCAAAGTCTCGTTGCTGTTTGCCGATGCAATTGCGAGATTAAGTGCTTTCTCCAAAGCATCACGATTCTTCTGATACTCAGGCAGTGTTGCAGCAAGACCAGGACGGCTCTTGCTCTGCACCTGCATCTCACGGTACAAAGCATCTGCAGCGTTGTACTTGGTTCGGAGGCTCTCAAGTGTTTGATCTTCAGCCGCCAAGGCTTGTTGGCCAGTTCGACGAGTAGACGTACCACCGGAGAGGTACTCATCCATCATCTGGTAGACACCCTCGTCCTTGAGTCGAATGCCGTCCGGCCCGCTCGTCAAATTGTCGGTTCGGATCTTGCGACCGAATGGCATGCCAAAGATGTCGAGGAACGCAGAGCCTGTGCGCTCAAATGCATTGTCGGCACTGCCGACGTTTCGGGCCAGCATCTCACCAGCCATGGCTGGGTTGATGCGACCATTGCTGTTGTCAACAATCCAGTTGACGTAGTCCAGAACCTCAGCCCGATTTGCACCACGAAGAGGGCCTGTTTCTCCAATCAACTGATCGGCAATCTCAACAGATTTTTTGCGACTGGCCTGCAGGGCATCAAGTTCCGGGAAGATGCCGGTGGCTTGGTTTTGACCAGCACGCTCACGCATTTCCTGGCGTGTGAGATCAACACCCAGATTCATACCAGCACGGCGTCGAACATCCTCAGTCAATGCAGCAGCAGGATCCTTGTTCTTGAGCCAACCATCTACCGCACCAGGGCCAGCGTTGTATGCGGCCAGTGCTTGATCCACATTTCCGTTGTATTTGTTCAGCATGGCTGACAAGTAATCACGACCGACACGGGCAGCCTCATCTGGAGAATTGTCCTTGGCCGGTTTAACGCCGTAGCCGGGATCTCGGGACGTAGCAGGCATCACCTGCATCTCACCTTGTGCACGCTCACCGGAGCTGGTCACAGGACCTTGAATGAGCTTGCCTTGTGCGTCATAGCGTCGATTGCCGGATTCCTGATTCAACACCAAGGGCACGAGCTTTTCCAGCTTCTGCTCGTTTGTCAGTCCAGAAAGATCACCAGCATTGCCTGTGATCTTGGAGACGTAATTGCGAGTCTCAGCAAAGGGGATTGAGCCTGCGAAAGAGTCGCCACCACCGGAACCAGAAGAAGGAACACCAGCACCGGGTGCAGCAACACCGACCAGGCCGTTGACGGTAACGCCAGCACCCTTGGCATAGTTGTTGAGTCGAGCCATGGCACCGGGAGACATCGTGCCGGCACGTGCATTGATGGCACCCTGAATTTTGTCCGGAGTGGCATTGTCCCGTTGGATCTCCAGCCAAGCAGCTTGTGCAGTCTGGGCATCGTTCGAATCTCGAACCTCATTGCCGAAACGCCACTGGCCTTGGTCAAAGGTCACATCGCTGGATCGACGACCTTGAAAACTCGTGGAGAGGGTATCAACACCAGTCAACAAACTGGCCAGTTGTCCTGGGCGAAGTTTTTGAATAGTCGGGCTGGTTTGCAGCAACTTGTTGAGGGTTTCCTGATCATTGTTGCGAGCCAAGGTACGGGCCAATGCAATGTCAGGACCGGCTGCATCCAGTGCCGCGTCATCCTCTCGGCCGCGTTGGTTTGAGTATTGGGTCTGGCCCAGGTTCTCACGAACCACATCACGATTCAACAGCGTGCCAGTTCGGGTGTCCAAGTCGCCAAGCATCTTCATGGATGCGTTCTGGCCGTCAGGACCAACAAGGCTGCCGGAAGCCAGAGCATTCCGGTACTCCTCGGATCCCTGCACACCAAGTGCACGATTCATGATGGCACGGTCAGCAGCATCACTGTTGGCCTGGGTGTAGGCACCGACAGCATCTTTGCCGGCCGTCACCGCATTGCTCAGCAGTTGGCTGGCAGTGCGATAGCCTTCCAAGGCACCGGAGAAGTTGGGCGCATCAACATTGCGCCAAGTGAGAATTGCCATGATGGCTCCTTAGCGGCTGAGACGGTTGGTCGAGACGTAGTTCTGGATCTCGGAATCAGAGCGTCCTTCTGTGAAGCCTCGTGCTCGTGCACGATCTTCCAGGGACGTGTTGTACGACTTGATCGAGTTGTTCAAGTTGGTGTTGGTCACCGACTTGGTGAAGTTCAATTGATCCTTGGCCAGCTTGTTGGCCTGCCAGGCTCCCCAGATGTTGGCCAGGCTGTTCAAGCCAGACATGCCCATCTGAAGGGTGGGAGCGTTCATCCCGAACTGAAAGCCGGCAGGGGCATTGACAGGGCCGCCTGTGGAGCCAGCTGCAGCCTGAGAGATGAAGTTCGGGTCAGTGTAGGGATTGACATCCTCCAGAGGACCGCCACCAAGGGTGAAGTTGCCCATGGGAGCCTGCTGACCAAACTGCAGGGAGTTGCTGCCGAACTCGGCCAAGGGGTTGTACTGATACTCGGACATGGTCACTCCAAGGGCAAAGCCGTAGTGAGGGTTGTGAAATTATCCAACATGTTGTGGGACAAGTCAGCAATGTCTGTGCCGGTCATCAACGTGCGGTTCAAGAAGATGCTCGGATCTTCGATCTGGAACTGCAGGACATCAGCAACAGCGAACGGGTCGATGACGCCAGAGGTGTCACCAAATTCCTGAGTGTACCTCTCAGCAATGGATTTTGCCTGACGCTTGTAGTCCTCAAGCACCTCTTGAGTTTCGACAATGGTCTCTTGAGTCGCTGACGCAATGTAGGCAGAAATGCCGCTGCTGAGTGCAGAGGTCAGTTTCATCAGATTGTCTGCGCTCATCAGATTGCCGAAGGAAAGTGCCAAAGGCTTGCCGCCAGCCAAAGACGTGCCGACCGACACAGCAACGATCGACAGAATGGCACCGATGATGGAACCGAGTTTGGGACCCAACAGAGCAATGGCAGCTCGGGAGACGATCTCAGTCACGATCATCGAAACAATTGCATTGGCAATAGCTCCCGCAATAATAGCTGCAGTGCCTGAAAAACCAAGAGCAGTTCCAATACCGATATTGGTACCAAGCAGGCCGCCAGCGGCACCGCCTGCTGGCGGAAAGTAAATGGAGATGACGACCGTAATGATCACCAAAATAACTTTGAAAATGCCGGTCTGGTACCACTTCTGTTTGACGATCTTGTACGAGTTGAACATCATGTAGGTGGAAGCAGTAGTCAACTGAGTGACCACCGGAAGCGGCAAGCCAAGCAGGGTTTCTTCCTGCAAAGGAATGATGAACCCGGATTCTTCCAGATCATCCAAAGCCTCCCATGCTGAGATCTCGACCGTCTTTCCCCTGTAGACAAAGTTCGTGTGCTTCAGGCCAGTAATGGTCAGCCGACGGTATGCATTGTGGGCGTATTGCCAATCAATGATCACGGTTTGGAGAGTTGGACCTCTCTTCCTGATACTAGAGAAGTCGACTTGATAGGGCTTGATGCCCCTCTCCTTCTGCTCTGGGTATTCCTTGAAAGTCAGCGAAGTACCTTTATAAATCCTCAAGTCATTGATCTTCGCTGTCGGGGAATAGGTGCCCGTAAACAGTTCCTCAATAGCTCCTGAAAAATCAATGACCAAATTGTAGTTGTACTGCGATCGGACGTTGATGCTCTGCTTTGGCAGAGTCGGCATGGGCAGACGAACAGGCTCAACCGGCGCATTGCCCCAACCATAGCTATCTGCTTTGTAACGACCGGACTCGTACCACTTGGTCCATGCTTCCCACGAAGCCACAGCAGCTTCATAGTCGTCCCAGAACTTCTGCATAGCTGCAACAGAAGACTGACCGGCATTGCGGAAGAACTCGTACATGTACCGCTTGGAGGCATTCTCTGCAGAGTTCAACGACACACCAAACAGCATGTAGGCAAAGTCAATATCCTTGAGACTGGGGTTGTCCTCGACAATGTCCAGCAACTTCTCAAATGTGAAATTGGTGGCACGAGAAACAGCTTTCTTGACCCAAGGAAGAATGGCAGCGTACTGGGGCTCCGTCACAAACTTGTTGTCGATCCGGATCGGAATAGCAGGGAAGAATGAACCTGCTGCACTTTGCGTGAGAAATAGGGAATCAAGTACGGCATTGCCAGTGCCGTACTGGTAGATGAAGATCTCTTCATTCATCCAGGACTTCTCACGAACGGTCACCGTAGTCTGTCGGTACTCGGTACGTTTGCGCAGCGTTCGAACTGTGTTCGTGGTGTTGCTCACCCGAGTACCAGCCTGCACTTCTTCAGTCAAAGTGGATGTGCTGACACTCTCAAGAATGTCTTGCACCTCACGAATCTCAATGCTTTCAGTGACAGACCCGACAACAAGGTCAGAATCGATGTCAGGCAAAGTCGATCTGCGGGTGTAGAGCCGACTCGTCAGCGAAATAGTCTCTGAATGTGGGTTGGTGAATGTAGAGCCGTAGGGGGTACCGCCATTCAAGGTCTGAACGACAGACACCGTATTCTCAAGCTCCACGGTCACGTCAGTGGTTGAGCTACCCTGACTGGCGTAGCCTGCAGGGATCTCCGGTTGACCAGGCAACCAGTCGGTACTCTCCGACGAGGACACAGAATTCTTCTCTTGGTTCAAGCTCACGTACATGTACTGGGCCGATTGCACATACCCTGCGGGGGTGAGTGTGATCGGCAGCATCATGGGAATTCGAATGATGATCTGGCCGGCAGCCTCATCGAAGTCAGCTTCCCACTCCAACAGATACTTGTCCAGGTGGTTTGCAAGCATGTACTGATCAGCCCACCGACCATAGTCAGCCAAGCCAGTATCCACCTTGTTCACGTACAGGGTTTTCCCGTAGACATTTTCCAACTCAACAGCCAGGGCGTCGGTGTCGATGTTGGAAGGAACCGTGATCGTGCTCTGTACTTCACCAACATTCGTGTTGTACCCGTTCAGTCGAGCCCAGCGGCCAAAGTGCCGCAGGTCGATGCCAGGCCCCTGCAGGTAGCTTCGAAGACTGGTCGCCGTGAAGCTCTCGGTGATGGGTTGGCTAGAAAGCGATCGACCGACCACCATCGTCTTGAGGTAGTCGGGTCGATCCTTGATGTCCCCTGCCATGTTGTACACGGTAGAGGCCACATAAACTTTACTCCCCATTACGTCAGCCCGTTGGAGGTGCGGATCTTGGCCAGCACAGAATCCACGTTGACGTTCGTGAAGTTGGTGGGTGCCACCAAGCCCTCGTCAATGGTCTTCTGAACCGTCCAGGCATCAGACCACAACCGTGCAGCATCGAGTTCAGACTTCCGCTGGTACGAAGTGATCTGTTGGGCGTACAGGTCTTTTTGCTTGCCCACAGAACCCACCACCGGAGTGATGCCGTCGCTACGCACATCCAAAGTCTGTGCACGAGCAGCTTCCATTTGTTCGCTGAGCAAGTTCCGCTGAGTGGGCAGGATGTTGATCAGGGTGAAATCCTTGGTCTGGTTGTCCAGGTCCAAGCCTTCAATCTGCAGTGTGGCGGAGGAAGACTGCTTCTCCAGAATTTCCTTCTGGAGAGGCTGCATCATGCTGTGGTTGTATTCGGCCGTCCGATACTCAATCGAGGCAGTCATGGCCTGCATCTTGAGCAGGGCGTACTTCGCCTTCTCGGTCAAGGCCCCGTACATGGTCTGGACCAACTGAGCCTTGGCAGTCTGCAGCTGCACACGGGCAGTGATGGCACCGAGCTGAGCCGTCTGTGCTTGCCAGAATGCAGCATCCTTCTGCAAGAGAAACTGTGTGCCGTTGCCCATCGACGATTCGATGGCAGCAATGTAGGACTTGGTGTACTCCGCACCGGTGATCCGACCAGCGTCAAACTCACCTTTCAGATGGGCAGCCACCGTCTTCATCAGAGAGTCGAACACTCCGGTACCACCGACCTCACCACTGGTGAGGTCACAGATCGACAACCTGGGAATGGCATCGTAGAGCGTGGATGTCTGGTCAAATGGGAAATCAAACTCAGGCCCATCCAAGTCAAAATCAGGCAACGGAAGAGCGTAGTCTTCAGTCAGCTGAGTGAACATGCCATTGGCATCTGCTGCGGGATCTGTGACGGGCATGGCCGGCTCCAATCAAATATGAATTGAGGGTATCTTAAACGAAGAAGCCCTCCATGTGGAGGGCTCCGCCGAACCAAGAAGAACAGGGTCAGCCGATGTTGCCTGCAGCCGTTTGAGCAGCGGCCAGCTTGGCCAGTTCCTGCGGCGTCAGTGGGTCCAGCACTTCGATGGCGAACTCATTGGCCCAGCGTTGTTCGACCTTGATCTGGCCAACATTGGCACGGTCCTTGAACGTCCGGATGCTCAGGAACTTGCGGTTTTTCAGCATCTTGTAGATGCAGTACGGGACGTGATACCCGTTGTCGGTGGCTTCACCAAAAGGCACGAACTTGGTCACAGTGCCCAGATGTTCGTTGGCCACAGTCAGGAACTCGCCAGGCCATTCCTTTTTCTTGGGATCCAGACAGGTGACACGAATGCGGACCAGCTTCATGTTCTCTTGGATCATGTAGTTCCGCAAGGTCAGCTTCTTCTGCTTGGGCGTTTCTTCAACGGCCAATGGATCTTCGACGGTGTCAGGTGCCTTGGGGGCATCATCCGCATCGCCGGCCATTTTGGCAGAGATCTTCTCACGCAGCGTTTCAACGCTGATGTTGTTGGAGAAGGTGATGCCCAGCATGCGAGCACGTTGCTTCAGCAGGGCCAGCTCATCGACTTGCAGGTCGTCAGGTGCACCGGTGCCACCGGGGTTTTCAGATTGTTCGCTCATGAAATCTCTCCACAGGTTGTGAAAAGCCGAGGGGTTTCCCCCTCGGCTTCAGTGCTCAGTCATCAGACTGGGGCAACGGTCTTGATCAGACCCAGACGCTCGGGGCGCTTGATCAGGATACCGTAGTACCACTTGATCGAGCTGAAGCCGGTCTCGCCGTAGGGATCGTTGCGATCCGCAGTGGCTTGGCCAGGCATCTTGGTGATGACCGAGAACTTCACGGTCTTGCCATCGGTCTGGAAGCCGATCGTGGTGAAGCTGTCGTCGCCCACAACCAGGATGGGGAACACGTCGTAGTGCTCCGTGCCGCCGACCGTGGTCGAACGGTAGCCGGGGTTGTCGTCGACTTCAGCACCGGCACCAGCCCAGTGCAGCATCTCAGGCACCTGGATGAAGCGGAAGGCATCGATGCTGCCAATCTCGCCGTTCAGGACGGTACCAGCGTCAGCGTAGTGCTGCACTTCGATGAAAGCCTTGTTGTTGAACAGGTCCTTCATTTCCTTCAGCCAGGGCACCAGCTCGGAGCCGACGTAGGCGATGCGGCCAGCAGGGATCACCTTGGTGTCCATCAGGCGGGAGCCCGTGATCACCTTGGTCTGCTTGGGCGTGCGCTTGTCGGTCAGGATCTGGTCCAGACGCATCAGGTTGCGGTAGCTCAGCACAGAGGCAGGCAGCTCAGGGTTGCCACCGGCAGGAGGAGTGACTTCACCGGTGATCTCGTCATCGCTGGTGGCAGCACCGGCGTACAGGATGGTACCGGCACCGGCCAGCAGGTCCTTCTGCAGGACAGCTTCGGTCAGCTGCACAGCACCGCTGAGCAGTTCGCGGGACAGGTGGTCCTTCAGCATGTCGTCAGAGTCGAAGTCCAGGGTTTCCTGGGTGAACTCGTAGAAGAAGCCGAACTTGTGGAGCGAACCTTCGAGGGTCAGACGGGTGAAGCCGACACGGTTCACACGGCCGCCGTTTTCGGTCAGCAGAGGCAGCTTGCCGGTGATGCTGCCCACGTCACGACTGGAACCGTACAGGTTGCCGTTGGCGAGGGTTGCACCGTTGGCGTCGATGCCTTGGTCGTTGATGTTGCGGTCATCCAGCAGGGGCACGTACTCATGGACCTTGATGGTCTTGCCGTAGTTCTTGGGCATGTTCACGACCGAAGCCAGTGGCATGAAGAACTGATCCTTGCGGGTCTCGATGATCGCCTTCTTCAGCCAGAAGAAGGTGTTCATTTGGTCAGAGCCGGCACCGTCGATGCTCGACTTTTGGCCATCGGCCGGGGCGTTGTAATTCAACATGGTGTTTCCTTCACAGGCGGTTTGCCATTTGCTTCATGAAGTCATCGTCGCTCAGCGACAGAGGATTGACCATCACTTCAGCAGTCTTGGGAGTGGTTCGCGTTGCCGAGGCAGCACTGACCTTGTCGCCGTTCTTCACCACCGGTTTGACAACAGCCGCACGAGTGGCCACAGGAGTCTTGGACTCTTGGGGTTTCGACGATGCAGTTTTCACCAGATCAGCGAAGGCACCGGCATCAGCCAGTTTGTCGCCAACAGCCTTGTAGGCTTGGAGGAATGGCACTTGAGCAGGGATGATCCCGAGAGTCTTCTGGCGCTCCACTTCGTTGGCAATTCGGCCATAAATGCCCGAAGCACGTTGTTCGTGGATCGTGTCCATTAGATCAGGGTTTGCCCACAACACATCCTTGCTGGCTTGATCCCATTCAGACTGAATGACCCGGAGTGTCT
>Ga0075465_10000130_pt1 | contig 12566 bp, 7 predicted proteins | sample DEB19_08_DNA_6_FD_71484 | JGI IMG/M metagenome (GOLD analysis project Ga0075465, IMG submission 71484) | Aqueous microbial communities from the Delaware River and Bay under freshwater to marine salinity gradient to study organic matter... | ecosystem: Environmental > Aquatic > Marine > Coastal ...
TGTTTACCAAGTATATGTGCAAGCAGTTTGTTCTTCTGACACATCTAACTATTCAGGTCCATTTACATTCATTATGCCGTTATCTAACGACAGTGTTTGTGGAGCGGAAATGTTGGCTGTAGATGGTACAGTTTACTACTTCAACAACGTTGGTGCAACTGCACAAGCTGGTGAGGCTGCATTGATCACAGGAACAAATCCTGCAGGTTACAACTCTACTGATTTAGCAGTATTGACTTGGGGATCTCCAGCAGTTGAAGGTTCTAACTGGTATTCTTTTGTTGCTCCAACTTCTGGATCGATGCGTTTTAGCGGTCTGGATCAAAATCAATTTTCAAGTCAGATTGCGATTTACGCATTAACAGATTGTGGTGATTTCACGACATTCGAATTAATGGGTGCTTCGGATCAAGTGAATGTAGGCGCTACAACGAAACTTGCTCCAAACTTCACACTTTGTGGATTGACAGCAGGTCAAACGTACTACGTTTTACACGATGCTTGGAGTAATGGTTTTGGTGGAGCAGCTATCTTCGGACAGTATTCTATCAAAATGACTCCAATTGACTTGGAAGCAGGTTCATTTGTTTCTATGTTAGAAGTTTGTACTGGAAATGCTGTTGTATTATTTGACGGAATCACAGGATACCAAGATGGTGGAACATGGACAGCTGAATTGGCTTCCGTTGGAACAGGTATTGCAGACAGTTTATTTAGCTCGTCTGGTTTATCTTACCAAGTTCACAATTTTGAATACCGTGTAACGGATGGTTGTGCTTACGATTCAATTACATCGCAAGTTCGTATCTTCCCTCCATCAGCGGCAGGACCTGACGGAACACTTACAGTTTGTAGAAATGAACCATACGATTTACTTTCTGGTTTATCTGGAACAGTTGATTTAGGTGGAACGTGGTTGAACCCAAGCAGTGTTGCATTGCCAGGATCTACTACAACTGCTAGTAACCTTCCAGGACAATACAACTTTGTATACATCACAGGAAACGGAGTTTGTCCAGACGATACAGCTAATGTATTGGTGGATGTTCTTACAACGTGTGACTGGAACAACGTAGATGAAATGTACTTCGGAACTATGACGTTATTGCCTAACCCAACAAATGGTTTAGTGTACATTACGAACCAAGGTTCAACGGAAGTGTTCAACTACGAAATAACAGATATCGATGGTCGAATTGTTGCTACTAAAAAATCAGCAATCAACGGAACATCTGTAACTGAAATTAATTTAAATGGAAAAGTTACAGGAATGTATATGATCCGCGTTTTCAATGACAACGCTGAGAAAGTATTCCGTGTGATCTTACAATAAGATTTCTATTGAAATTTGAAGAGGGAGGCCAATTGGTCTCCCTCTTTTTTTTGTGTAAAATTTAAGTGGCACCATTTTCGAAACTCACTTGCTACAAACCGTTAAACCTAAAAAAGGATTCTTGCTAATAGCGGTTCAACCTAAAATTTATACCTCAAACTAATCCAATAATCCTAAAAGACTTTTTATATTTACACAAAATGAGAAAATATGATGGCTCCCTTTAACCTTCAGAAATGGATTGATGCTAACCGCGATTTGCTAAAACCACCAGTAGGAAATAAAAATTTATATATCGAAGCTGGAGATTTTATTGTGATGGTTGTTGGCGGTCCAAACGCTAGAAAAGATTACCATTTCAACGAAAGTGAAGAGCTTTTCTATCAGATTGAGGGCGACATTACTGTTCGTATTCAAGAAGACGGTAAAGCGAAGGATATTGTGATCAAAGAAGGAGAGATTTTCTTACTTCCAGGAAACACACCACATTCCCCAATTCGAGGCGCTAATACCGTTGGCTTGGTAATAGAGAAAGTACGGATAGGAACAGATCTTGTGGATGGTTTAATGTGGTTTTGTGAAACGTGTAATACGAAACTGCACGAATACCGTTTTCCCTTATCCAATATAGAAAATGATTTTCTACCCCGTTTTAGAGAATTCTACAGTTCCGAAGCACATCGAACATGTAAAAATTGTGGTCATGTTATGGAGGTTGACCCTCGGTTTATTTAAAATCAAAAAAATCTTAATACCGTAAAAGGAAATTACAATCTTGTAAAATAGGTTGCATAGAAAAAACCGATAACACAGCGAATTCATACCAAAATAAGAAGTTGATGAATAGGCATCGGCCTTTATTTACTTCGGGTACAAATATGATCTTAGGACAATAGTGCTTAATCGTTCAGAAACTAAAGGAACTCTTAAAGATTAACTCAAAATTTGAAAGCCCATTACTAAATCGTTTCGGACAAATAGTTAGCATACATTTTCTTATTCCAAAAATAAATAATAGCTAAGAAACCGATGATTAATATGCTATAAACAAGTTGAGCGCTATGCATTTTTTTATAGAAATCTGTGTAGTTAATAAATAGCCACATCGTTGTAGAAACCCCTCCAGCGAAAACAAGGCCTTTCGTTAATACAATTCCCATCCAGTTGTTCAATCGGTTCACATCTTTTGGGAACTTATACAATAAAGCCATCCAGCTATCGGTTCGACCCAAATATGTAAATGTTACGAATTCCTTAAAAGTATATCCTTTTTGAGTTGGAAAAAGGCGTGTAGGTTTAAAAGTACTTATGTAAAAAACATAAACAACATATACTGTCAATAAACCGAGCACAATTAATAACAGCGCCCAAGTCATTCCTAAAACGCTAACAAGTGGATTGCTCTCCTTGCTTAAATCTGGTGTTAATTGGTTCGTGGAATAAGCATCATACATTCTAGTAAGGATAATCCAAGATATCGTTATAGTGAATTTTATTTTTTTCAAAAGCCATAAGTATTTGATAGTACAGTTTTTGTTGCACACTAGCGAATAAGATTCACATGCCCATTTAATTCATAGGATTTCCCTAAAAAATCATCGTATTTTATTGTCCAAACATACGTTCCGTCTTGACACAAATATCCCTTATAGGAACCATCCCAATAATCCTTCAGATCGTCCATCGTATAAATTAATTCTCCCCAACGATCAAACAAGCGTAACTCGAAAGAACGAATATTACTGGCTGAAATTCTGAATCCTTGGTTACGTTCATCCCCATTTGGTGTAAACGTATTTGGGATAAACAGAATGGGCGTATAATAAATAGATACAATATCAGATGCCATGCAACCATTATTATCGGTATAACTTACCGTAAAATCCATATTTACATCTGGCTGAACCGTTGGACTGCTACAATTCACACAACTCACATATTCAGCAGGAGACCAATTATATGGGCCTGGCGTAGAACTTGATGCGGATAGTTGGATAACATCACCAAATAAGGCGTAAACATCCGGAGAAGTTTGAATAAAAGGCAATGGAAATAAGTCAACAAAGACAATAGCTGTATCAACGCAACCATTTTGATCCATTCCAATAACAGAAAAATTTGTTGGTAATAATGGCGTTGCTATAACATTTGGGGCAGAAGAAATATTCAAAGATTGAATTGGAAACCAATTGTAGGAAACGCCACCACTTGCCCACAGCGGAACCGATTCTCCAGGACATACAATTGTATCATTTCCCGCTAAAATTGTTGCCGAAACAACCACTACCATTACCGAATCGCTTAAAGTGCCACACGCATTTGTAAAATCACAATAATAAGTGAAATCATCAGCTGGGGAAACTATTACAGAAGAACCAACCAAGGTATTAATTTGATAATTAGGCGACCATGTATACGTTTCTGCTCCGGAAACAATAAGTTCCAAGGAATCTCCAACACACATGGTTGGATTTGCAGGTACTTGAGGAGCCGGCGGATCAAAAAATACTGAAATTGTAACGGTATCTTGCTCGATACAACCATTAGCAGTGATAACTTCTACGAAATAGGAAATTGTATTTGCTGGAGTGGAAATTGGATTGGAAATAGAAACGTTATCCAAAAAAGTTGGTGGCGACCAAAGATAGGTTCCTCCCCCACTAGCCTGGAGTTGTACAGAATTGCCAACACAAATGGAAGTATCATTCGATATAGAGGAATTGGATTGAAAAACAACCAAGGTTAACGAAAGTGTATCTGCTCCGCAACTATCGCTTACAATGACAGTAAAAGTTGTAGTTTCCAAAACCGTTGCAATTGGTGTTGGACTTGTTGGGTCGTCCAAAACATTCGCAGGACTCCAACTGTAATTAGCACCACCAAAAGCTTCCAATTGAACCGTTTCGCCTGGACAAATTGAATTGGCTGGAAGCGTTACGCCGCCTTGGAAATCACCAATATTAACCACGAAATTTACAGAATCGGGGGAAAAACAACCATTCGAATCCGCAACTACCAGCGTAACATTGTAATCACCGGGTGCGGTATAGAAATGAGAAGGATTAATCGCGGTTGAAAAGGTTCCGTCGCCAAAATTCCACAAGAAAGAATTACCATTGGAACTATTATTATCAAAAATAACAGGAGCTGGCATACAAACGATAGTTTGCGGCTCGGAAACGATAGCTTCAATGGAATTCAACTCAAATTTAAATGCCGCCAAATTACAATTTGTACTATTGTTTGTTGGAGACCAAACGCCAGGAGTGCTTGTGAAACCATAATCACTTCCCCCACAAGCGCCGCAAACTGCATGGTAAATTCTACCGGATTTATCAAACCGGCTTGTTCCTCCATCCACATGGTTAGAACTGCTGGTTGATCCGCCCATATACGTAGCATATTTTAGCAATGAAGCATCCTGATCTAATACCGCAATGTAAAAATTAGACCCATTTGTGGTAGTTTGAAAAGCGTCGAAAGTAGTTGGAAACCCATTACTTGTACTTTGCGCAGCTTGCCCGGATTGGTTAACATTCCCGCCCCATCCAGATAAATAAATATCGTAGCAATCGGAAACTAAAAAAGCGGTTGGAGAAATCTCCACATTTCCAGTGCCACCACCAATCATGGTTGTCCAATTTATGGTTAACAGATTCGGAGAATATTTTCGGATAAATTGACCAGAATTAGGATTACCGTAGCAACCTGCTGAAATTGGCCATGCCGATTGTGATTGCCCGAAAACATAAACATTATTATCCAAATCCAACTGCACAAAATAAGATTGGTCGTATTCTGTATAGCCCAAATAGGTTCCGGCAATCAAAGCACCATTTGTACCATTGTATCGCGTTAAATAACCATCGGAAATCCCACCATTAAAGGTTAAATCATTGCCTGTTAAATAAGGTAAATTATTAGAAGAAGTTCCACCAGTAACATATATGCTTCCATTACTTGCGACTTGAATAGAATTTCCAGTTTCGTTGGTGTTTCCGCCAAAATAGGTACTCCAAAGCATGCTGCTCAAATTTGCATTCATTTTAAAAACCACCGCATCTTGGGAGCCGCTCAACGCATTTTGACTTCCTAATAAAACAGGAAAATTGGCAGATTGAGTGGTAGAAGCAACATAAATATTTCCAAGCGAATCTAAACTTATTTCTCCACGAAACTGATCACCGTAGTTGTAATGTAGATTGGAGGAATTTAGGCCATCAGTTCCGCTTCCTCCAACAAAAGTAGAGGATAAAAGAGCTGTTCCATTTGGATTCAGTCTAGCGATATAAATATCTGAACCTGAAAAACCAATATTATTTTCTACAACTGTTGGTCCTCCATTGAACGAATTATCATAGGGTGAAGGGCCCATTGGGAAATTCACAGAAGATGTGACACCAAAAACGTATAAATCACCCGATGGAGCGCAAATAATACTATTTGGCGTTTCATTGCCGTTCCCACCCAAATATGTTGAATACAGTAAAGTTGTTCCGGTTGAATTGAATTTTGTGATACCAACATCTACGTTATATCCGGATTCTGTTCCAATATTGTAAGCACCATCAAATGCACCGGTTGTAGTTGGATAACCTCCCGAAAATACGATTCCACCAGCAAATACGTTACCATCTGGATCAGGAGCAGCAGTAAAACCCCAATTATCAGCTGTAGATCCCGTAAACGTTGAAAAAACCAAATACGGGTCAATAATTAAATTTGCAGTTGTGTCGTATCCATTCGGAAACTCAAAAGAAACGACGCCATTCAACAAACGATATTCTACTGCAACATTCGTTTTTTTTCCTTCCTTTTCGGTCCAGGCAATTGGAGAGGATTCAGTAATTTCACCAAAGCGATTCTCGTGGTGCAACTGCCCTTTTTCATCGATGTAAGAGGTATTCGCGCCACTGATGGCATATTTAATTTTTGTAACATCTGATCCCGGATTTACAACGAATGAATACTTAAGTTTTTGATTAGAGCCATCTAGAACCAAATTTGTACCTGGATAGTAATCCATATATTCAAGTAATGAAAAGCTTTTCACATGTGCTTTCCATTTGGATGAATCATTCCCAATATAGTAATTGCGGTAAAAATCAGATGCATTTTTCTCCCGAATAACCGAATTTGAATTAGCACCAATGAATTCCGATCGAATAACATGGGCTTGAAAATCCAAGGCGGTATTTTCAGCGTGTTCACTTTCTGAACCGTGAGCGTGTCTAGATTTTGCAGTGTGCAGAAAATAGGTGAATCCAGTTTTTTCCAGATACATTTCACCTTGGTCCAAATCAATTTTATAATTAATTCTATTGTCCCATTGCCCCTGATTTGGATGCATCCATATTACTTGAGAAAATAACTCAAAGGATATTATGAAAAACACACTACATACCGCTAACAATCTCATACTTGACATCGAATTTACAACAAAAAGTAAACATCTGAAAGACAGGTAACCATAAAAAAAGTCAGATGTTAACTTCTTTATTAGACATAACAGAATAATATATAATTAAGTTGCCTTTGCTATAAACAGAAAATATTCAATTTTTAACTATTTTACCTTTGATTAAAAGCGTAAATTTGCAACTCAATTCACCAGTCAGGCAAATGAGCGATGCAATAAAACACGAGTGCGGTATTGCACTTCTTCGATTAAAAAAACCGTTACAGTTTTATCTGGACAAATATGGAACGGCCTTTTATGGTTTAAATAAGTTGCATTTGTTGATGGAAAAACAGCACAACCGAGGTCAAGATGGCGCTGGTGTTGCGAATATCAAGTTAGACATGCAGCCGGGTGAGCGCTATATTTCCAGACACCGTTCTATCGATAGTAAGCCACTTCAGGATATTTTCGACCATATAAATGAACGTTTTCTAGAAATTGAGGAGCAAAATCCTGCTTTGCTGAAAGATGTTGAATACTTAAAGAAAAACGCGGGTTTTACCGGTGAATTATTTCTTGGTCACTTGCGTTATGGAACATTTGGAAGAAATTCCATTGAAAATTGCCACCCATTTTTGCGCCAAAACAATTGGTTAACCCGAAATCTTGTTGTGGCGGGAAATTTCAACTTAACAAATGTTGATGAACTATTTGATGTATTGGTTAATATTGGCCAGCATCCAAAAGAAAAATCGGACACAGTTACTATACTAGAAAAAATTGGTCACTTTTTAGACGAGGAGAATGAAGAACTCTATGCGCAATTAAAAGCGCAAGGATATTCAAATATTGACATTTATGGAAAAATTGCCGAAAAAATAGATATTGAAAGAATTTTAAAACGTGCCTCAGAAGATTGGGATGGCGGCTATGCAATGGCTGGATTATTTGGACATGGAGACGCCTTTGTTTTGAGAGATCCATCGGGAATTCGTCCAACGTATTGGTATGAAGACGAGGAAGTTTGCGTTGTCGCTTCAGAAAGACCTGTTATTCAAACTGCTTTTAATTTAAAAAGCGAACAGATCAAAGAACTTACGCCAGGTCATGCCTTGATTATCAAAAAAAATGGCCTCGTTTCTGAAACAAAGATTAATGAACCAAAAGAACCTTTAAAATGTTCGTTCGAACGTATTTATTTCTCCCGTGGAAATGACATTGAAATCTATAACGAACGAAAATTATTAGGTAAAAATATTGTTCCGCAAGTTCTTGATGCAATTGATCATGATTTGGACAATTCTGTTTTCTCCTTCATTCCAAATACCGCAGAGGTATCTTTTTATGGTATGATAAAAGGCTTGGAAGATTATTTAAATGACCGAAAATTTAATGCTATCAAAGCGCTCGGAAATTCTCTAACAGATGAGAAATTACACGAAATAATTTACCAAAGAGCGAGGATTGAAAAAATCGCAATCAAAGACGCAAAATTAAGAACGTTTATCACGCAGGATGATTCTCGAGACGACCTTGTAGCGCATGTTTACGATATTACCTACGGAAGTGTTAACAGAAATCAGGATAATTTGGTTGTAATCGACGATTCCATCGTTCGAGGCACAACGTTAAAACAAAGCATCCTACGTATTTTAGATAGATTAGATCCGAAGAAAATTGTTGTTGTTTCTTCTGCGCCGCAAATCCGTTTCCCAGATTGCTATGGAATAGATATGGCAAAACTTGGCGATTTTATTGCATTTGAAGCTACGATTCATTTGTTGAAAGAACGTGGAATGGAAGAAGTGATTACCCATGTTTACAACAAATGTAAAGAACAAGTTCATTTACCGAAGGAACAAATTAAAAACTATGTAAAAGAAATTTACGCTCCTTTCTCCAACGAGGAAGTGTCTGCAAAGATTGCTGAATTATTGACACCGCCAAATATTCATGCAAAAGTTGAAATCATTTACCAAACAGTTGAGAATTTACATTTATCTTGTCCTAATAATATGGGAGATTGGTATTTCACAGGGAACTATCCGACTCCAGGTGGAAATAAAGTGGTGAATACAGCCTTTATAAATTGGGTAGAAGGAAAAAATATCAGAGCCTATTAAAATTAATCACGAATTTAACTTTTAAAGTTGTCTGAAGGATTCACAATCCACCAAGCACTCACTTTAACTGTTCGTCCATTTTATTGCTCTCAAAAGGTAAAAATTGCATGAAAAAACAAACTGCCATATTTTTTTATATTCTTGGAGCGTACGTTGTGCTGCAGTTTGTTTGGTGGGGGTATCATCTAATTGAGCTTACAGAAGAATTAAAAAAGGAGCCCGCTGAAATCGCAAAAAGGGTTACGATGATCTTTGGTGAAGGCCTTGTCTTTTTTGGGATTTTAATTTTTGGACTAACTAAAATTCGTTCTTCCATCATAAAAGAATTGCGACTTTCGGAAAGACAGAACAACTTTCTTTTGTCTGTTACCCACGAATTAAAAACGCCTTTGGCTGCAAACAAATTATATCTCCAAACGATCCAAAAAAGAAAGTTAGATGAACAGAGTCAAACAGAACTTTTGCAGAAAGCTGTGCAAGAAAACGAGCGACTCGAGCTAATGATTGATAACATTCTAAATGCGTCAAGAATTGAGAACAAAGCATTACAACCAATCAAAGAAGAAAAAAATCTTTCTGAAATAGTGAATTCCATTGTCGAAAGATTCCACAGACGCAACCAAAAAGAATTTATTGTATGTGAAATCGAAGCGGGAATTGTTGCGCCAATCGATGTATTCTTTATTGAAACAATCCTCAATAATTTAATTGAAAACGCAATTAAATATGCCACTATTGAAAAGGGAATTACCGTTTACCTTATTAGAAAGGATCATGAAATATTATTTGGTGTAAAAGACTTAGGTCCAGGAATTTCAAAAGAACTTCGAAAACAAATTTTTTACAAATTCTTTCGTGCTGGAAATGAGGAAACGCGCATGAAAAAAGGAAGTGGACTTGGTTTATTTATTGTATCCGAACTTGTCCGAATTCACAATGCAAAAATTCTTTACAAAGAAAATAGTCCAACGGGTGCCAATTTTGAAATAACTTTGAACGTATGACAAATCATTTTGGATTAATAATTCTGGATGGCTGGGGATTGGGAGACCACTCAAAGTCGGATGCTGTATTTAATGCAAATACGCCATTCATGGATGAATTATTGCGCAACCATCCAAACGCAAAATTAATTACCTGCGGCGAAGAAGTTGGTTTACCCAAAGGGCAAATGGGCAATTCAGAAGTTGGACATTTAAATATTGGCGCTGGTCGCATCGTTTACCAAGAATTAACCCGAATCAATAAGTCTATCAGAGATGGTGATTTCTTTCAAAACACTGTTTTGTTAGATGCCATGAAAAAAGCGAAAGTAGGTGGTAAAAAACTACATTTCATGGGCTTAGTTTCCAATGGTGGCGTGCACAGTTCGCAAGAACATTTGTATGCGCTTTGCAAAATGGCGAAAGATAATGGCTTAAACAATGTTTTCATTCATGCTTTTACGGATGGGCGAGATTGTGATCCAAAAAGTGGCTTAAAATTTATTCAGGAACTGGAAGATGAGCTAAAAAATTCTACTGGAAAAATTGCTTCTGTTGTTGGTCGCTATTATGCAATGGACCGTGATAATCGATGGGAACGGATTAAAAAAGCGTATGATTTATTGGTTCATGGAATTGGTTCGCCAGCGGAATCTGCCATTCAAGCGATACAAGAATCCTATGCACTAGGAAAAACAGACGAATTTATCGATCCAATTGTACTTACAGAAAATGGTTTGCCAATCGGATTAATTGAAGAAGGAGATATCGTTATTTCATTCAATTTTAGAACCGATAGACCGAGAGAAATAACGCGCGTTTTGACTCAAAATGAATTCCCGGAATTCGACATGAAACCTTTGCAACTGGAATACTACACCATGACTAATTACGATGCAACGTTTAAAAATGTGCAGGTAGTATTTGAAAAGGATAATTTACAAAATACCTTAGGAGAGATTTTATCGAAACTTGACAAAACGCAAGTTAGAATTGCAGAAACGGAAAAATACCCGCATGTAACCTTCTTTTTTAACGGCGGTAGAGAAGAAAGATTCCCTCTAGAAGAGCGCATTATGGTGGATTCTCCAAAAGTTGCAACTTATGACTTGCAGCCGGAAATGAGTGCATTTGAAGTAAAAAAACAGATCTTGGATTTCATGGAAGAATCACAACCAAACTTCATCTGTTTAAATTTCGCTAATCCGGATATGGTTGGACATACAGGTGTTTACGATGCAATTGTTAAAGCAGTAGAAACAGTTGATCTGTGTTTAAAAGAAATTGTAACAAAAGGATTGGAAAAAAACTACGAATTTTTGGTGATTGCTGATCATGGAAACGCAGATAGCGCCTTAAATGAAGATGGAACGCCAAATACTGCGCATTCTTTAAATCCAGTTCCAATTATTTTAGTGAGTAAGGAAAAAGGATTACGTTTGAAAGATGGTATTTTAGCGGATGTTGCGCCAACAATTTTACGAAGAATGGGTATTGCTGCACCAATTGAAATGACCGGCGCATCCTTGGTTTAACCCACCAACTTTATTGAAAGATTTTATTACTTGTTTTGTGCCTTATTTAGAATAGAAGTAGTGGAAAACCCTTCCACTAAATCAATAGCAAAAACTTCTCCTCCATTTTCGCGGACAATATCTGATCCAACAATGTATTTCTTGGATAATTTATCTGTTTCCCGTGAATCGTAATCTGCTCCTTTTACTAGAATTTCTGGAAGTAATTGCTCAATAACGGCAAGTGGCGTCTGTTCGTTAAAGAAAACGACAATATCTACAAATCCGAGTGCCGCCAAAACAAGTGCACGAGCATCCTCAGGATTAATTGGACGGTCGTCGCCTTTTCCTTGCTGTTTAACAGAGAAGTCTGTATTTATTGCTACAACAAGTCGATCTCCTAAATCTGCTGCTTTTGCCAAATACGTTACGTGTCCCTTGTGTAAAATATCGAAACAACCATTCGTAAAAACGATTTTTTCATTTTTCAGCTTCCAAATAGCGATGCGTCTTTTTGCGGCATCGATGGAAAGGATTTTATTCTCCAGATTGGATAGTCGGCTCATTTTCTTTAGAAAAATTCTTTGGTAATAAAGCTAAGGAAATTAAACCTAATACAATCATCAAAAGAGTTTGGGTAATCCAAATCAACATTCCGAGTGCATTTCCTATTGCACGTGCATCTGTTGGATGTTCTTCACCGATAAGCGATGCTACAACGAGTCCAACAAGCAATGGATAAATCCCAATTCCACCATTTGTAAACAAAATACCTAAAGATCCAGCGATAAAACCGAGTAAAATACCAGAAAAAGGAATGGAAGACGTTTGTTCAAGTGCCTGAAAAGGAAGTGCGAACATAGCAACATAACAGCCCCAAATTAGTGCGGTTTGAAAAAGATACGCAAAAGGCTGTTTCAATTTAAAAATGGACAAAAGCCCACCAAATACTTCCTTTGCAAATCGAATAAACTTTTGACGAAATTTATTTTTAAACACAAAAAGATAAGCGAAAATAATGCCCATTAGTAAAACAATGCCGTAAATAACTATTCTCCAAGGGAAACCTGACTCCGATCCATTTGTTGGTCCGCTAAATTCAATTTCTATTAACGACTTAATTTTAAAAAAATCATCAAATCCAAAAACTGCAGTTAAAACAGCGATTAAAATTAAAACGACTAAATCGACAGCTCTTTCACCGATTATTGT
>Ga0075465_10000131_pt1 | contig 12546 bp, 9 predicted proteins | sample DEB19_08_DNA_6_FD_71484 | JGI IMG/M metagenome (GOLD analysis project Ga0075465, IMG submission 71484) | Aqueous microbial communities from the Delaware River and Bay under freshwater to marine salinity gradient to study organic matter... | ecosystem: Environmental > Aquatic > Marine > Coastal ...
GGGATTTGGATTGGAACGAAACTATGGTGTGGGAAATACCTCGAAATTGATAACTTAATTGTTACTACTAAATTCCGTTCCAAGGGCGTTGGTAAATTATTGTTCGACTATATTTCCAAAAAAGCAAAAGCGGAAAATTGCTCCATGATGGCTTTGGATTCCTACACGAGCAACTTTAAAGCACACAAATTCTTTTACAACGAAGGTTTTGCGCCGAAAGGTTTTCATTTCATCCATATTTTAAAAGAAGAAATGATTCGTTAAGTGCAACTTTTTTCATCCTACCAAAAAGTTGGAATTCTAAAAAAAGCAGTACTTTAGAATTCTAAAACGTATCGATGAAAAACACTATAACTATTATACTATTTATTACCTGCACTACTTTCTTGTTTGCACAAAAAGAAAATACAACACACTGTTCGAAAAGAGATCATGCAGGCCCGTTTCTAGAAAAAAGTGCAACCTTAACAATTGGACAAATCAGCGAAACGGAAAAATACAATGTACACTTCTATTCTTTGGATCTTTCCATGAATAATCTTGTTACAACGGTTGCCGGAACAGTCGAAATTCATGCTAAAGCAAACTCATTCTTGGATTCTGCCTTATTTGAATTATTTTCAACGATGGTGATTTCACAAGTTCGTGTCAATGGAAATCCGGTTACGTATTCCAGAATCGGGACTGCAATAAAGGCTCCTGTCAATGCTCCTACAGGTCAAAATTTCATTATTTCAATCGATTACAACGGCACACCGCCAACGGCAGCAACGAATCCACTTGGCGGCTCCGGAATGACAAATGCAACTTCTCCAAGTTGGGGAAATCGAGTAACTTGGTCACTTTCCGAGCCTTTTTCAGCATATGAATGGTGGCCGTGTAAACAATCATTGTCCGACAAAGCAGATAGTGTTGCCGTGAAAGTAACTGTTCCAAATAATTGCAAAGCAGGTTCAAATGGTTTACTGGAAAATACGGTTGATCTTGGGAATGGAACAACGCGTTACGAATGGAAACACCGCCATTCCATTGATTATTATCTAATTTCTGTTGCGGTAGCGAAATACGTTGAATATACAATTTATGCAAATCCAGTCGGTGCAAGTGCACCAATCATGATCCAAAATTATATCTACGATAATCCGGCAACCTTGCCTAATTTCCAAACTGAAATTGATGAAACAGCTGATTTTCTGGAACTTTTCTCTGATTTATATGGAATGTATCCTTTTGAAGATGAAAAATATGGTCACTGCATGGCACCGATTTCCGGAGGAATGGAACACCAAACCATGACTTCGCAAGGTTTTTTTGAAAAAAGTTTAACCGCCCACGAACTGAGTCACCAATGGTGGGGTAATAATGTAACATGTGGTTCATGGGCAGACATTTGGGTAAACGAAGGATTCGCCGCTTACAGTGAATATTTGATGCTTGAAAATCTTTATCCCGCCGAAAAAAATCAACAGATGTTAGATGTTCACACGAATGTAATGTCGCAGCCTGCAGGAAGTGTTTACGTGCTAGATAGTTTAAACGAAGGGCGGATTTTTAGCGGAAGATTAACCTACGACAAAGGAGCTTCCATCATTCACACCATGCGTTTCTTTTTGAATAACGATGTGAATTTCTTTCAAGCATTAAAAAATTACCAGATTCAATATGCCGATAGCGTTGCGAAAGGAATCCATGTAAAAGCAGCTTTAGAAGCACAAAGTGGATTAGATTTAACAAATATGTTCAATGAATGGTATTTTGGGGAAGGTTACCCAACCTATTCTGCGCGCTGGAATTCCGTTGGGACAAATCTCCTACTCGAAATAACGCACACCGGTTCTGCAGCATCTATAACACCGCTTTTCACCAATCCACTGGAAGTTAAATTTTCGAGAGCAGGAATGAGCGATACCTTAATTCGCTTGGACATCAATGCAAATTTAAACCAATTCTACTTTGAAAATATTGGAGATGTTAGCGCGCTTGTGTCCTTGGATCCAAACAATTGGGTGGTGAATAAAGTTGGCGCAATCGTAGAAGATGTAAATTTTACAGCTATTTCCGGACTTTTAGCCGAAACGCAAAATAATGTTATACAACTCTTTCCTAATCCGTCCAATGGCAGCATTTCGATTGTTGGCGATTTTGAAGGTGACGCTGAGCTAACACTGATTTCTTCTCAAGGTTCAATCGTATTCTCTGAAATGGCAAACTCACATGCTATTCTAGATATTTCTATGTTGAAATCGGGAATTTACTTTGTTGAGTTGAACGTGCAAGAAAGTGGAGAAATCAATCGCTTTAAACTACTTGTAAAATAAGTAGGAAAAGAAATCAGAATTCTTCTTTTATACTTTGGTAGTTCAAACTTGCCTCTGCGCGAGAACAAGCATTAAAATGCCACCATTCGGTTGGAAGATTTCGGAATTTCTGGTTTTGCATAACTTTCCGAAGCAAATTTCTATTTTCAACTTGCAGTTGCGTTAATTCGCCACTTGCAAGAAATTTTGCTTCCAAACGTGGGTAGGCTATTTCTCGAATATCATCAAATCCAGCTCCCATATCTAAGACTTTTCCTTTTGAATCACAAATGGTAAGATCTACTGCAGCGCCAAAATTGTGTACACTTTTATGTATCGGATTGGAAATAAACTTGCCACGTTCCTTTACAGGAATAGAATCCAGCGCGTTCCACATTTTCCATTGCACACTTTCCGGTCGCGCGGCATCGTATACGAGCAAGTGTAAATTGGGATTTAATTTAGTCAAATAATCCTGACAGATAGACAAGCGTTGTGCAACTTCCAGCTGTAAAAATGCACGATCCATTTTTTCATACAAGACAATTTTCATGAAATTATCCGCTGTTGCATACTTCAAATCCACAAAAATGGCTTTGTTTAAAGTTTGAATATCGACTAAATTATAAACCAATAGGAAGGAATCCCTTTTTCTTAAATCTATTTCCTGTAGCTTTAAAATCGAATCCTTGGCAGCTTTAGAGCTATCCTGACGTTGATTTTTTTCAGAATTCGCAATGCCTTTAACGGCATTTGAACCTGCAGAAGTATCGGCACAAGAAGCTGCAATACACGCGAGAATAAAACAGCCAATCCATTTCATATCTCAAAGATCGAAAAAGAAATGAAAAGAGGAAGAGAATTTCAACATTTGAAGTAAATTTGCACAACTAACAAAGAATATTATGCCGAAATTATCGCAGAAGGCAATTGACATGCCTGCATCTCCAATACGTAAATTGGTTCCCTACGCTGAAATAGCTAAAAAACAGGGGAAAATTGTTTACCACTTGAATATCGGTCAGCCAGATATAGAAACACCTGAAGTTGCTTTAAATGCAATCAAAAACATGGATCGTAAGGTAATTGAATACAGCCATTCTGCTGGATTCGAAAGCTACAGAAATGGTTTGTCTGCCTATTACAAGAAAACTGGAATTAATGTTGATCCAGAAGATATTTTGATTACAACAGGAGGTTCAGAAGCACTTATTTTTGGATTTATGACAACGTGTGATCCAGGCGATGAAGTAATTATACCTGAACCGTTTTATGCAAATTACAATGGATTCGCAGTGATGGCTGGATTAAATGTTGTTCCTGTAACATCGACGATAGAAACAGGGTTTGCATTGCCACCAGTAGAAGAAATCGAGAAGAAAATTACATCAAAAACCAAAGCAATTGTTATCTGTAATCCTGGAAATCCAACTGGGTATTTATATTCAAAAGAAGAATTAGATCAATTGGCGGCACTTGTTAAAAAGCACGACCTCATCTTGTTTGCGGATGAAGTTTACCGAGAATTCTGCTACGATGGCGCTATTCCATTTTCCGTAATGAATTTGGAAGGGCTGGAAAACAACGTAATCATGATTGATTCCGTTTCCAAGCGTTATTCCATGTGCGGCGCTCGCATCGGTGCATTGATTACAAAAAACAGAGAAATTATGGCTGCTGCGCTGAAATTTGGCCAAGCGCGTTTATCTCCTCCAACAATCGATCAAATAGCTTCTGAAGCTGCTCTAAATACCCCACAATCTTATTTTGATAACGTTGTTGCAGAATATGTTGAAAGAAGAAATATCATGGTTAATGGTTTGAATAAAATACCTGGTGTGTATTGTCCAAATCCGAGCGGTGCATTTTATTGTGTTGCTAAATTTCCGGTGGATGATGCGGAGAAATTTTGTCAATGGTTATTAGAAGATTTCGAATTTGAAGGTCAAACGGTTATGATGGCGCCAGCAAATGGTTTTTATTCTACAAAAGGCGCAGGCATACAAGAAGCAAGAATTGCGTATGTTTTGAACCAAGAATCGTTGAAGAAAGCAGTAATTTGTTTGGAAGAAGCATTGAAAGTTTATCCAGGAAGAACGATTTAAACTTAAAACCTGAATACACCATAAAGTTATTTAAATAGCTTTTCTGAAAATAATTATAACAATATAATAAAGGACTTCTTCTATCCGTTAAAAAATGTATTGGTTATGCCTTGTGAAAGGAATAATATGTTCAAATAAAAGAATGGAAACTACATATTTTCATACAAAGTAAATTATGCTGGTTAAGGAATATTATAGAAATTAAAACGCACTTAAACAAGAACACCTAGCTACTAAAGTAACTAGGTGTTCTTGTTTAATATGCTCTAGGCTAATATTTTATTCAATACGTAGAATCCAAACTTTACTAGAAATAACAGCATAAGTTGATTTTACCGACTTAGCTTCCTCTAAATCTTTTGTGTAGAGTACATAAATATTTCTATTCGCTGGATTTTTACGTTGAAGAAATTTAGTATTCGTATAACCCGCTTCGATTAAAGAATTCTTAAATTTAATTGCATTTTGCGGAACACCAAACGTTCCTACGACAATGTAATAACCTTTTTCAATTTGATTTCCATCTTCATCTGTAAATAAATCTCGGCTCTCTGTTCTAACTTTTTCATCTTTTGAACCATTCGTTTTATTCTTATTTTTGGAATCTTGCGCCTTTTTTGCTTGAGACTCCTGCGCTAATGAAATTTCTTTAATCATTTGATTCGCCTTTGTAATCGAATCATTTATGATTTCTTGTTTCTCAATAGTCTGTGCAAGTTGTTTTTCTAAATCTATTATGTTTTTATTAGTCACTTGAGAAAGACTATCGTATCGTTGTTGATTTATAAGTTGCGAATCTTCCAATTCTGCAATTCGTTTTTCAATTTCGACAATTTTCTTCAACTGTTCATCGCTGTTATTTTTAAACTGGTAGCCTAAAATAAACTCATTTGCTCCTTTGGAAAAGTTTTGTAATTGTCCAACTCCAAAATCATGCACATAACCGAAAGTAAGGTTCTTAAAACGAACACCCGCACTTGCTGCTACAGCATAATTACTGTGGTAAGAAATTCCAATCCAACCAATTTTCTTCGCATCCAAAACAAGATTTGCATCCCACTGAAATGGCGCGCCTTTCACTGCTCGGACCATCATCATTGGATAAATGGTAACTTCCTTTGACTTGTTAAGATAAAAATTATACTTCGCTGTGGAGCGAATGTGTCTAACAGAAGACAATCTAAAATCTTCCCCGCTGGAGTTTAAATAAAGTTCTGAATTAGAAACTAAATTTGGCACAGCAAAACCAACTTCTAAATTTTTCAACTTATAAAACAACCCTAAATCAGATGTGAAACCTGTCCTACTTCTGCTGCTTTCAGCAATTATCAGATCTCCTTGGTCCTTAACATAAGCCTTGTCAAAATCCACTCGATTGTTTTGAATACCAACCCCGATTCCAAATTTCAAAGAATGCTCCTCCCCAAATTTTACACCATAGGAATAAGAAATAAGCATACTATTTCGAGTCAAAATATCTGTTACATCTGATGTCATAACCAATCCTAATCCAATTTTATCCTTCTTGACACTTCCATCAATTGAAAAATAAGATGTCATCGGACCTCCATTAACTCCCGCGAACTGGCTTCTATGAGAGAGAAAAGCCTGCATGTTTCCTGAGTTACCAGCCATTGCAGGATTTATTGCAAACATATTTGCATAATACTGACTTCCCATTGGCACTTGCTGTGCAAAGGAAAATTTTGTTACAAATATCAGAATTAGTATTAAAAATTTATTTAAGCTCATATTCAAGCAATTTAATTTGTTATTTTTTATTTCGTAAAATTGTTACTGGCCCTTTAAAAACAGAATCGCTATTGGCAAATTTTATCCAGTAATAATAGGTTGCTTCTGGAAGTGGATTTCCTTTATAAGTACCGTCCCAGTTATTGATATAATTATCAGAGCTAAATACTTCTTGTCCTTCTCTATTAATAATAGTAACAGATGTATTTGGGATTAATAGCAATTCTGGTATATCCCATGTTTCATTTAAGCCATCTCCATTGGGCGTAAATAAACTAGGAATATTGAAATTTACATCTGGAATAACGGTAATCAGAAGAGTATCTATATCTACACATCCTAAAATATTGTAAACAGTTAAAATATACTGAGTTGTTAAAGTTGGACTTGCAATCGGATTGAAAATGCCATTTTCACTCAATCCAAGAGATGGCGACCACATCCAATTTGTTATTGCAACTCCTTGTGCATACAATGCAATAGATTGTCCAAGTTCTATGGTCGTATCTACTCCTGCAAATGAATTAATTCCTGGGTTTATTCCAACTGAATCAACAATTACAGTAAATATCGCTGTATCTATTAATGGATATGTACAATCACTACCTGAACTAACTTCTAAAAAGATAGAAACGACAGAACCTGTATCTTCTATTACGGATGTATATACTGGAGATAATGAATTCGTGTTAGACAAATTTCCAAATCCGTTATCTGACCATTGGAAATTTCCATTTTGAACAATCGCTCCGGTAACAACAGCATCCATATCAACGGCACAAATATGCGCGCTGCCACCCAGAAAAGCAATTGGATTTGGGCGAACTGTTATTGGATACACCCCGACAAGTGAGTCTGGAGAACATACATTGTTGCTCGCTAGCACAAAGGTTAAATTAACCGTACTTCCAGCATCACTTGAATCCGCAATATAAATAGGATTATTCATATCGGTAGTTATGAGCTGACCATTTCCTGAACTTATCCAACTAGAAATACTTCCATTCAATATAGATATAGTAGAAACATTTACAGTATCATTTGAACAGATCGATGCACTGCCAATAGCTAAAATTTCAGGAATAGAATCTGCTGACACAAAAACCGGCATTGCAGTATCTGAACAAGCACCAGCAACAACTACTCTACGGAAATAATTGAATGTATCAAATGCATTCATTGTTGCTGTGTAATTTGCAGTTGTATTAATTCCCGGTGCTGGAATATAAGGTCCGTTTATGTTGGAACTAAATTGCCACATGTAACTGTAAACTGTACTTACATTCGTATTAATTGGTCCACCAATCAATTCAAATGCAGAACCATCGCAAACAGTTGTATCTAATCCACTTGTATTTCCTGAAATAATAGATTGTATAATAATATTCCCTATTAAAAAATCATTACCACATTGCCCATTAATGTTAACTGTATAATGGAAGGATCCGAAATTTAATGGAGTTCCACTTATAGTGTAAGTGTTTGGAATGCCAGGGCTAAATGTCCCGATCAATCCTGCAGGCAAATCATTAAGTGTAACTGGTGCGCCAATTCCATAAACAATAGGTTCAATTGCATTTCCTAAACAAATTAATTGATCATTTGTGTAAGGTGCAGAAAGTAATTCAAGTGTTGCACTTTGAGATTCAATTGTTCCCATAAGCATTATTGAAGGACAAGCACTTGTTGTTGTAACCATATAATTGAACGATCCGATTTGTGCAGGCGAACCTGAAATAGTTAAAGAATTACCGCTAATGTTAGGCACAACTCCATCTGGTAAACCTGAAACAGAAACGTTAGTCCCAGCTACTCCAAAAACATATTGGATGTTCGTTATGGAAGCATTGTTGCACACGAGTTGATTGGTAGTAGCAATTGGAGATATTAATGATAACGTTGGATTACCATTAACCACTACAGTGAAAGTTGCAAAGGCATTCGGATTCCCACAGCTATTAACATTATTAACTGTTAATGTCAAGGTAACTGTATTTCCAGCGTCTGAATTAACAGAATTATACGTTGGTGTTAAAGTCGTTTCGTTTGTTAGTGTTCCATTTCCATTGTGTGTCCATGAAATATTTCCACCACTTGCTGTTGCACCAAATACTGTAGAAGAACTATTTACACAGATAGTTTCACTTCCCCCAGCTCCTGCTTGTGGTAAAATATTGACAGTAATTGAAACTTGATCTGTATTCGTGCAACCTGTTAGGGTATTTGTGCCAGTTACAGTATAAGTTGTTGTGGAAGCGGGTGTAAATGCAATACCATTTATAACGCCATTATCCCATGAATAAGTATCCGCTCCAGTTGCTGCAAGTGTTATTGCCGTTCCCGAACAAATACTTTGATTGGGACCTGCATCCACAATTGGAAGATTGTTAACCGTAACTAGTACTTGATCCGTATTTTGGCAACCAGAAGTTGCATTCGATCCTGTTACAGTATACATTGCAGTGGAAGAAGGTGTAAAAGCAACTCCATTTACGACGCCATTGTTCCAGGAAAAGGCATTAGCTCCAGTTGCGGTAAGCGTAACAGGTGATCCAATACAAATACTTTGATCATTCCCTGCATTTACAATAGGTAATGAATTAACCGTAATTGTTCCGCTACTAGAAATAACTGTATTACCACAAAAATTTTGGAGCGATTCTACTGTGAACGGATATACACCAGCTGTTGTTGGAGTACCCGTGATTGTTACCAAACAACCTGTCGGTGCGGTTGAAACAGAAAAACCAACGCCAGTGGGCAAGCCAGTTACTGTTGCACTATTCGCATAATTTACAGAATAGGTAATTATTGGTTGTAAAGAATTTCCCTCACAAATTATTTGGTTGTTTGAATTCGGGGCGGATGTAAGGGTAATTATTGGGGGGCCAACAACATTGATATAAATTGCTTTAAATTCGGAATCTTGATTTCCACTAATATCCTCGATAACAAGTATTACATAATAACTACCTGTGGTATTATAGGTTATGGGGGGAGGGACAGCACCAGAAAAGTTTTGAGTTGTACCAGTTGCAGTTTGGAAAGTCCAATCCCAGAGAACAGCATCAGGCGTAGATAAATTAGTAAAACTAATAGACTGACCAACACAAATATTTGTAGCACTTGCTGAAAAATTTGCCGTCAACTGCGAATAAAAATTGCTGTAAAAAAACAAACAACACGTTAAAAAAATAATTCTTTTTTCCATATAAATAGCAAAGATGAATAACTAACTTTTAAAAAATATAATTATTGGAGTATGGTATTAACGCAATTAAAATATTTTTCAAACAAATTTAAAACTATTTTCGGTAGCAGTCCAATACATACTACAACGGGAAGTAAACGTAAAAGAGATACAAAGGTTGCGTTTTTTTTACTGAATTCAAGCCACTAACGCAACTTCTAGGTAAAACAATAATTTTTCCATTACAAATATAGGATTTTCATAGCCAAAACATTTTTGTAATCAGTTTATTTTCAGGACTATAGATTAAATAGAATTTTACCGCTTCTATTTCAGTATTAGGAAACATTGAATGCGCGTATTGAACTAATCTTGAAAATATTTGAAAAGTTTTTACACTATCAGATAGTTTAAAAAAAAACGGAACCATTTCTGATTCCGTTTCAAGGTGTAAGAAATTCTTACTTATTTTTTAACAAATGTGTTACGCACGATAGTTCCATTTTCAGCAACTACTTCGTAGAAGTATACACCAGAAACTAAGTTAGAAACATTTACTGCAGAAGTATTTGCATTAACAACTTGCGTTGAAATTACTTTTCCATCCATTCCTAAGATAGAAATAGAAGAAGCATTAGCAGTCAATTGGATGTTCAATACATCTGTTGCTGGATTAGGGTAAACAGAAACTTCCATTGAATTTTCTTCTATTCCCGCAACGTTTGTGATTTTCACATCATCAAGGATGATTGCAAAATTGTCTGTGCAATTGTGGTGTCTGAAAGCAACGTAAACATTGTTCATGTTTGCAACAGAAGAAATATCCACATATCGACCCAAAACACCTGCTGCAGCTATCGTTTCAGTATAAACTGGCGTTGCTGCAACTAATGTTGCAACCAAGGTTGCTGGAGTTGCTTGTACAACATAAACAGAATAGTTTTCAGCTAACCATGCTGGATCTAAAGCAGCACGAACCCAAGATAAAGTTGCCGTTGTTTGACCTGTCAAATTGATTGCTGGCGTAACTGCCCAGTTGTCTGGTGTTAAAGGTCCAGCTGGAATTGGAACACCCGCGACAGTATCTGCATTATTGTAAGAAAAAGAAGCAAAAACATCTCCTTGTGCTGCAAAAGTTGACACGTTAATTACTGACCAGTTAAAACCGTCTTGATCCGCATCTACGATTGCCCAAGCAGCAAAATCAGTAGCGCCAGAAGCAGAATAAGCAGTTACCTGCGCATTTGTTGTCGCTGCAGCCAATACAACTGCAATTGAAAGTAAAATTTTTTTCATAGTTATTAAATTTTAGTTAAACCTGTGTAAATATACCAAAAAATTAATCTTTTTAAAATAACAATTTGAAATCTGTACACACTAAAATGTTCAAATGGAAGCCAAGATGATTTTGTTTCGGAGCAACTTTATCTTGCCTTTCACTTCCATTTGCTTCAATAGTCTGGAAATTACAACCCGCGAAGAATGTAGATCTTCCGCAATTTTCTGGTGGGTCAAATTAATTTCCAAACTTCCAAGTAGTTTTGCTTGGTCTATCAAAAACTTCATCAATCGCTCATCCAATCGCATAAACGCAATAGCATCAACTGTTTCCATTAATTCGGTCAATCTGGTATGGTAACTTTGAAGAATATATTCTCTCCAAGACTTGTATTTATGCATCCAGTTTTCCATCATTTCAACCGGAACAAACAAAAGAAGAGATTCTTCCATACTAGTCGCTTTAATTTCGCTTGCAGTATGCCGGACACAACATTGAAGCGTCATGGCACACGTGTCTCCTCCTTCGATATAGTAAAGTAAAAGTTCCTCACCAGAATCGTTTTCTCTGGAAACTTTTATCGAACCTTTTAATACAATCGGAATCATTTGCATTGTATCGCCAACATTTAGGATTACCTCATCTAAATGCACCTCCCGTAATTGTCCTACATGAATTATTTCTTCCAAAAGGGCTTCTTCTAAAAGATATCCAAGTGCATCCTTAATGATTTGATTCTTGCTTTTTATCTCGTGCATCTTTATCGTATGATATAAACATATTCGCCCAAATTATTTTGGATAATGCGTAAATATAAGGTGTCAACACCAAAGTTGCAACAAGGATAATTCCGATTTGCCAACCAATCGAAATATCTTCGAAGAATAAATTAAAAGAAGTCCAAATTGTTACAAACAATGCTACTGCTAAAGCATAAGCAACGTACATTGCGCCATAATAAAAACCAGGTTCTTTTGCATATTGTAAATGACAAACAGGGCACTTTTCATGAATTTCACCAGCTTTTGCTAAATCATACGGACGAGACACAAGAAAATCACCTTCTTGACATTGTGGACACTTGTTATTGAAAATACTGTATAATTTGCTGCCTTTTTTAAACATTTTTATTTCAAAATTACGATTTAAAATGAGCTGCTTTAGCTACCAAAGTTACATTCATTTTGTGCAGGTTTTCAACTTAGCACCTAAAAAATACAGCCTATCTAATTTAAGTGATTTTCATGACAAAAGTCATGTTTTGATTTGAATTTGGTCATACATTTTCAACACATATAATGTTTTCTTTGTAAGGTATAGTTTTGCCTTCAATTGCAACTTTTTATTTAACGAAAAAAATATGTTAAAAATTGCGCCAACCACCGAACAATTAATGGAAGAATTTGAATTAAAAATTGCAGCGGACGCTAAAATTGAGGCGCGCGATTGGATGCCAGATACTTATCGAGAAAATTTAATTCGTCAAATATCCCAACACGCCCATTCCGAAGTTATTGGAATGCAGCCGGAAGGGAATTGGATAACCAGAGCACCTTCGCTGCGCAGTAAAAAAATATTGCTTGCGAAAATTCAAGACGAAGGAGGACATGGCTTGTATTTGTATAGCGCTGCCGAAACATTGGGTGTAAGCAGAGAAGATTTCATTTCGCTTTTACACGCTGGGAAAGCTAAGTACGCATCTGTTTTCAATTATCCAGCATTAAACTGGGCTGACATGGGCGCAATTGGTTGGTTGGTTGATGGAGCAGCGATTACAAATCAAGTTTCATTGCAACGCACCTCTTACGGTCCTTACGCTAGAGCAATGGTTCGCATCTGCAAAGAAGAATCGTTTCACCAAAGACAAGGTTATGAAATTATGTGGCGCATGATGGAAGGAACAGAAGACCAACGCAAAATGGC
>Ga0075465_10000132_pt1 | contig 12546 bp, 12 predicted proteins | sample DEB19_08_DNA_6_FD_71484 | JGI IMG/M metagenome (GOLD analysis project Ga0075465, IMG submission 71484) | Aqueous microbial communities from the Delaware River and Bay under freshwater to marine salinity gradient to study organic matter... | ecosystem: Environmental > Aquatic > Marine > Coastal ...
AAAGGCAAGTCGCATTTATTGCTCTAGAAGCTGTAGTCAGAAAGGCACTCCCCGCGGAATCATCGTGGGACGTGTCGCTCTCGGTTCAACCTTCTACGAGCGCAACGCCGACGCAATTAAGGCAGCTAAGCGATACGCTTACGCAAACGATTCGGACTATAGGCGCCGAGTTTTGGCGAGAGTCAGAGCCCGCAAACATTACCCTGTCGCTCAACCATGCTCAAAATGTGGTGTCGAGGGGGCCGACCGGCATCACGACGATTACGACAAGCCCTTGGATATCCGATGGTTATGTCGACAGTGTCACGTTCAGCATCACGCCGACGAACTGGGAAGCTGGGGCGAAGGACTGCGAGCAGTCTACGGCGGTCGAGCTAAGTCGTTTTAAATACTGCGCCAAGGCTGGCAAGCGCGACCGCAATGAAGGCTTGGAAGACCGCGTGCCGACTTACGTCGGTCGGCACGCGGGCAGCAGCGGGCAAGAGTCTTATCAGATCAACCCGCACCCGACCGTTAAGCCAACGGAGCTTATGCGCTACCTGTGCCGCCTGGTCACGCCGCCGGGCGGGCTGATCGTTGACCCCTTCGCTGGGTCCGGTAGCACTGGCAAGGCGGCGATTCTTGAGGGTTTCCAATTCATTGGCTTTGAATTGGACCCGCAATATACCGCCATCGCCAATGCCCGCATTGATGCCGCACGCGCCAGCTTAACGGAGTCGGCTTAACCATGCCCGTCGCCCTAAGACCCTTCCAAGCTGAATTAGAGCGCCGCGTGTACGAAGCCTGGCACGGCGGCGCCGTCAATGTCATGCCTGTGGCCGCCACGGGCTCAGGTAAAACCGTCCTATTGTCAAAGGTGCTTTACGATGAACCGGGCGCCTCTATCGCCATCGCGCACCGGCAAGAGCTTGTAAGCCAAATTTCCATAGCCCTGGCCCGTAACGGCGTGCGCCATCGTGTGGTCGGTGCTAAGAAGGGTTCAAGCCTGATTCGGGTAATCAGCGCCCTACAGGTTGCGGAGCTTGGCTATTCCTTCTTTGACCCGAACGCGAAGACCGGCGTCGGCGGCGTTGATACCGTCATACGCATGGACCCTTCCGACCCGTGGTTTAAGCAAGTGCGTTTGCAGGTACAAGACGAAGCGCACCACGTCTTGAAGGCCAACAAGTGGGGCGCCGCCGCCGCACTGTTCCCGAACGCCCGGGGCTTGCTCCCGACGGCCACGCCATTGCGTGCTGACGGCAAGGGCCTGGGGCGTCACGCTGACGGCCTGGTCGACGCCATGGTCCTGGCGCCATCAATGCGGGACATTATCAACATGGGGTATTTGACGGATTACCGCATTTTTGCGCCGCCGTCCGACCTTGACCTGACCCAAGTCGCCTTGAGCCAGGCGACCGGGGACTACAACGCTGACCAGCTACGCAAGGCGGTCCACAAGTCCCACATTACCGGGGACGTCGTGGCCCATTATTTGAAGCTGGCGCCGGGCAAGCTTGGCGTTACCTTCGCCGTCGACGTTGAAGCGGCGACCGAAATTGCCGCGGCGTTCCGTGCGGCCGGCGTGCCCGCGGAAGTGGTAAGCGCCAAGACCCCGGACGCGCTCCGCTCCCAAATTCTCCGGCGCTTCAAGGCCCGGGAAATCCTGCAGCTTGTCAATGTGGATTTGTTCGGGGAAGGCTTCGACCTTCCAGCAATTGAGGTCGTGAGCTTCGCCAGGCCGACGGAGTCTTTCGCGCTCTTCTGCCAACAGTTTGGACGGGCGTTGCGCCTCATGCTGTCCAAGCAAGCCGCGGCCGTACATGCCCACTTGACGGACGAACAGCGCCGGGCGGCAATCGCGGCCAGCGAAAAGCCCGTCGCCTACATCATCGACCACGTCGGCAACGTACTCCGGCACGGGCTCCCGGACGCCCGCCGGGAGTGGTCACTAGACCGCCGGGAGCGCCGAAGCAGCGGCAAGTCGGACGCCATCCCAATGCGGGTTTGCGTCAACCCGGAGTGCATCCAACCCTATGAGCGGATTTATAAATGCTGCCCCTACTGCGGCCACTACCCGCCCCCGCCCAGCCGGAGCGTCCCGGAGTTTGTCGACGGCGACCTGTTGGAGCTTGACGCGGAAACCCTGGCCGCCTTGCGCGGGGAGATTGCCCGCATTGACGGCGACCCGGTCATTCCCTACGGCGCCGGGCCGGAAGTGGTCGGGGCCGTGCGCCGACGGCATTGGGAACGCCGGGAAGGCCAAAAGGCTTTGCGGAATGTCATTGCCTGGTGGGCGGGGCTTGAGAATGCCCAAGGCCGCGGGGAGTCCGAAAGTTACCGCCGCTTCTATCACAAGTTCGGCGTCGACGTTGCGAACGCGCAAACCCTCAACGCCAGGGAAGCCGCGGAGCTTGCGGAGCGCGTGACCGTCGAGCTTGCCAAGTTCGGTATTGACGGAACCGTCAACGCTGGGGCATACTTCTCGACTAACCCATAAAAGCGACGACCATGCCTAAAGCCTATTTTAATGAAAACGACCCGTACGCCGCACAGTGGTTACGGAACCTAATTGCCGCCGGCCACATTGCGCCGGGTGAAGTAGACCAAAGGAGTATTGAGGATGTTAAACCAAGCGACCTTGCCGGATTCACACAATGCCATTTCTTTGCCGGCATCGGGGTTTGGTCCTATGCCTTGCGTCGTGCCGGATGGGGCGACAGCCGCCCTGTTTGGACGGGCTCTTGCCCCTGCCAACCTTTCAGCCAAGCAGGCCAGGGAAATGGGTTTGCTGACGAGCGGCATTTATGGCCAGCATGGTTCCATCTCATTGGACAGCGAAGCCCTGTCGTCGTCTTTGGTGAACAGGTTAGCAGCAAAGACGCTGATATATGGGTCGACCTTGTACAAACTGACATGGAAGCCTTGGGTTACGCCTTCGGGGCGGTCCCGTTTCCGTCTGCGGGCGTCGGCGCCCCGCATATCCGCGACCGGCTTTACTGGCTGGCCGACTCCGATAGTCAACGACAGCCTTGGGTCAACGCATTGCTACACCGGGACCAATCTGGACGGGTCGCGCAAAATAGCGTTGAAGTTGCCAGGGGCCGCCAAATTGAGCGCGTGGACAACACCAACGACGCGGGATTGGAAAGATTCGGGAGCGGACATAAAACCGAGGGCGGACGGTTCGGAGAGGTTCGACCAGTTGCCCCGGCAAGATTTGCTTGCCGGGTGGACCACACCAACGGCGAACCAGCAGTCGACGCAATACGCGCAGGGCGGCAGTTGCACGGAGTTTCAGGCGTTATTGACGCAACACCCTCAACCGGCCCGGTTAACGGCAGATGGTCGGATGCTGATTGGCTCTTTTGCCGAGATGGAAAGTGGCGGCCAGTTGAACCCGGCACATTCCCGTTGGCTCATGGGGCTCCCGCCCGAGTGGGACGCCTGCGCGCCTACGGTAACGCGATCAACGCCGCGCAAGCGCAAGCTTTCATAGAAACTTATTTGGAGTGCCGACCATGAAAATTGGAAATCAAGTTAAATTCAAATCGTCCGTCGTTAAACGTTGCGGTAGCGACAAAAATATGGCCGATCTTCGAGGGGAAGTTGTCGGAGTTTTTGGCAAAACGGTTGATGTTAAATTTCAAGATCGAACGCGGGCGGTTCCTGTGGCAAATTTGGAAATTGACGCACCTATTGATAATGGATACTGGTCGCGTCAATGAGCCCCGCCGTCTACCAATGGGCCGCCCGACACGGGGTCACTATGGCCGCACTCCAAGAGCTTGCCGGGCTCTTTGGCATGCACGGCGGCCACGGCCTACCGCCGGAAGTAAAGGGCACCAGTGAAGCCGCGGTACAAGCCGCCGTTCGCCTGGAAGCCGCCCGCAAAGGGGTACGCCTATTCCGCAACAATGTCGGCGCCCTGATTGATTCCCGGGGCGTCCCTGTGCGCTATGGCCTGGCGAATGAGTCAAAGCAGGTCAACGCAGTCATGAAGTCCGCGGACCTGATAGGCTGGCGCCCAATGCTTATTGAGCAGCGGCACGTCGGCCAATGCGTTGCGCTCTTCGTGTCCCGCGAATGTAAAAAAGTTGGCTGGCGCTATACCGGCGACGACCATGAGCAAGCGCAATTGGCATGGGCTCAACTGGTCACGTCGGGCGGCGGCGACGCTGCCTTCTGCACGGGAGAGGGCACGCTATGAGCAGGGGCCTGATTTTCGATATATCCCCATATTTGCATAAGAAATTCGGGCGTCTTCTCGTCACGGGGTACGAACATCGACCGAAAGCTAATCGAGGGTCGCGCCATATGCTTGTTTGCTTATGCGAATGTGGTGCTCAAAAAGTCGTCAACCCCGGAAGTTTGCGAGACGGTATCACAAAGTCGTGCGGTTGCTTGTATAAGGAAGGAAACGTCGGGACTAAAACTAAACACGCGAATTGCACTGGGGATATTGAGCAAACGCCAGGCAATCGGACGTCGATATATCGCGCTTGGGCAAAAATCATCGGGATTTGCAAGCTAGGTAAGGAACGAAACGTCAACAAGGTTTGCCACGAGTTCGACCCGCGATGGGTAGACTTCGAGCAATTTTTAAACGATTTCCGGCAAATATCAGCCAATCAGACGATTAGTCGAGTTAACAACAAGCTACCGTGGTCGAAAGAAAATTGTTTTATCAACATCGGACGCGCTGATATTTATCGTTGACGGCCGCGTCAATAAAATACACAATACCCCGTACATTTTTCGAGTAGACAACCATGAGAAAAAAACCCGACGACCGGAAATATGAGATTTTAACCGCGGCGCTGATTGTGGCCGGCGAGCCCGGCGGCTGGTCGAAGTTGACCCGTGACGCTGTTGCGCGTGAGGCGAAATGCGCCGACGGGCTTGTCTCAAAATATTTCGGCACCATGACGGCCATGCGTCGAACGATCATGAGGTCGGCTGTGCTGACTGAAAATTTGTCGATTTTGGCTCAAGGTTTGGCGATGGGCGACGTGCATGCCCAAAAGGCCGACCCGGAATTGAAGGCCCGCGCATTGAATACGCTGGCGGGCTGAATCCATGCTTAATTCAATAATTACTGCCCTACAAGGGCCGCTTTCGGCAATGGCGCAATACCGCCAATTCATCGTCTACAAATTGGTTGCGAGTCAAAGTAGACCCGGAAAGTGGGACAAATTACCGTGTGATTTTCGCACCGGCCGCGTGGTATCCGCTCATGATCCTGCGTATTGGACTGATTCCGGCACCGCATATGCCGCCGCCGCAAACTTTGGGCAAAGTTTCGGACTCGGGTTTGTTTTTACCGAATCCGACCCGTTTTGGGCACTCGACATTGACGCATGTCTAGTCAACGGGCAATGGTCGCCTGTCGCAAATCAACTTTGCCAATTGCTTAACGGGGCCGCAATCGAAGTGAGCCCCAGCGGGACCGGGCTTCACATATTTGGATCAGGTCGACCGCCTGCGCACGGTTGCAAGAATATCGCGCTGGGGCTTGAATTTTATCATAGCGGACGCTTCATGACTTTGACGGGCATGAACGCAGTCGGCAACGCTGGCGTCGACTTCTCGCATCTTCTCCCGGCGATAGTTGCCGATTATTTCCCGAACGAATCCGCCCAAGGCTTGGCCCAAGAATGGACCACCGAAGCGCGGAGCGAGTGGCGCGGACCGACTTCAGATGAAGAACTGATTAAACGGGCGTTGCGGTCACAATCCACGGCTTCCGCGTTCGGCGGTCGTGCTAGTTTTGCCGATTTATGGACTGCCAACATTGACGCGCTTTCTCGCTGCTACCCTGACCCCGTTCGGGCATATGACGCATCGTCGGCCGACGCTGCGCTGGCACAACATCTTAGTTTTTGGACCGGCGCAAACTGTGAGCGAATTGACCGCCTGATGCGACAAAGTGCCCTCGTCCGCGACAAGTGGGACAGGCATAGCGACCCATATCTTGAGCGCACCATCCTGGGGGCCGTAGGGCGTCAATTTGAAGTGCTGACGGACAAGGCCCCGGAGCCCGTGGCCGGCGCCCCTGACAGCCCCGCGCCAAGCGCCACGAACGAACCCCCAAAGCCGACCTTGGTCACGGGCTCTACCTTCGCCAACAATGAAGAGCAATTGCGCCTTTTCGCTGGGTGCGTGTATATACAGGATTTGCACCGGGTCTTGGTCCCCGGCGGCGTCATGCTCAAGCCGGAGCAATTCAAAGTTGCTTATGGTGGCTACACCTTCACCATGGACACGGCGAACGAAAAGACAACCCGGGACGCCTGGGAAGCCTTCACGCAAAGCCAGGCGTACCGCTGCCCCCGGGCCAATGCTCCTTGCTTCCGCCCTGACGAAGCGCCCGGCGCCCTCATTCAACGCGGCGGCCAGGTATTTGTTAACACCTATTGGCCGGTCGACGTGCCCCGCAAAGTTGGGGACGCGACGCCGTTCCTTGACCATTTGCGCCGGGTGCTCCCTGACGAGCGCGACCGCTTGATTCTCCTCAGCTACATGGCCGCATGCGTGCAACACAAGGGGATTAAATTCCAATGGGCACCCTTGCTGCAAGGCGTCGAAGGGAACGGCAAAACCTTGTTCACCCGTTGCGTTGCGGAAGCCGTGGGGCGCCGGTACGTGCATTGGCCGAAGGCTTCCAAACTGGCCGCGCAGTTCAATAGCTGGATGCTGGGCAAAGTCTTCTATGGCGTTGAGGATATCTATTTACCGGACAGCCGGGCGGAAGTCTTTGAGGAATTGAAGCCGATGATTACCGGCGGCGACGGCCTTGAGATTGAAGGCAAGGGCGTCGACCAAATCTCCGCGGACGTGTGCGGCAATTTCATGCTCAACAGCAACCATAAAGACGCGGTACGCAAGACGCAAAACGACCGCCGTATTTGTACCCTCTTCTCAGCTCAACAACAGGCGGCCGACCTTACGCGGGACGGCATGGTCGGGGATTACTTCCCCAAGCTGTACGATTGGCTCAGGGCGGACGGTTACGCCATCGTGTCGGAGCTTTTGCACACCTTCCCAATCCCGGATGATTACAACCCGGCAACGAAATGCCAGCGCGCTCCGGCTACCAGCTCGACCGCTGAGGCTATCGAGGCCAGCACGGGCGGCATTGAGCAAGAAATTGTCGAAGCCGTCGGCCAGGGGCTCCCGGGCTTTTGCGGCGGCTGGATTTCCTCTATCCAACTCGACCGCCTCCTTGAGCGCTTGGGCGCCGGCCGCCGTGTCACGCACTCCAAGCGCCGGGAAATGCTCAAGGCCATGGGTTACGAATTTCACCCAGCATTGCACGACGGGCGGGTGAATAATCTAGTTCTTCCGGACGGAGGAAAGCCGCGCTTATTCTGCAATGTGGCCGCCGCTGACTTCCACATTCAAGGCGCCGGAGAGGCCGCCAAGGCTTACGAGCGCGCCAACAATGCGCGGGCCGGCGTCCCCTTCCCGTTGCAAGGAGTGGCCCATGCTTGAGCGCCGACAGCCTCACACGCACGCAACATGCGGCTTTTGCATGAGGCCTAATATCATCCGGTCGCAACCGCACGAGGAGCGCGCCGGTCAACCTATTTGCCCGGAGTGCTTGGAGGATTGGGCGCGATGCTTTCCCGCTCCGACGCCCGTGCAATTTGTGTTGACACTAGATAAATAATTTATCTATAATACAACCGTAGTCCTTACAAACAACCCGGAGCGTATACCATGAAAATCGAAATCAAAAGCCACTTTGATCTTGAAATACTTTTCTCACACGAGTGCACCGACAACACCCTCGCCATTACGTTGGCCGTTGCGGTAAACGCGAAAACGAACCTGTACCGCGCGAACCTGCGCGGCGCGAACCTGCGCGGCGCGGACCTGCGCGGCGCGGACCTGTACGGCGCGAACCTGGGGGACGCGAACCTGCGCGGCGCGAACCTGCGCGGCGCGAACCTGCGCGGCGCGAACCTGGGGGACGCGAACCTGGGGGACGCGAACCTGCGCGACGCGAACCTGCGCGACGCGGACCTGCGCGGCGCGGACCTGGGGGACGCGAACCTGCGCGGCGCGGACCTGCGCGGCGCGGACCTGGGGGACGCGAACCTGCGCGGCGCGGACCTGCGCGGCGCGGACCTGTACGGCGCGGACCTGCGCGGCGCGAACCTGCGCGGCGCGGACCTGTACGGCGCGAACCTGCGCGGCGCGAACCTGGGGGACGCGAACCTGCGCGGCGCGGACCTGCGCGGCGCGGACCTGCGCGGCGCGGACCTGTACGGCGCGGACCTGGGGGACGCGAACCTGCGCGGCGCGAACCTGGGGGACGCGGGTAAGTTGACGGGCGACCGTCCGTATTTCGCGGTTGGCCCAATCGGTTCGCGGCAAGACGTTTTAGCAGCATTTCTCACGGAAAAGGGCGTCTACCTTCGTGCCGGTTGCTTCTTCGGGACCGTGGAAGAGTTCCGGGACAAACTGCAAGGGGAACACGGCGACAACGTGCATGCCGTTGAATACCGGGCCGCCCTGGTGCTGGTAGAAGCCCATTACAACGCTTGGCCGGCTACTGTGAAATCCTGAACAACTTTATAGGCCCCTTAATTGGGGCTTTTTCTTGTTGACATAGATAAATAATTTATCTATAATTCGTTCATCAACTCAAGGAGCGGCGAACATGGCAACAGCAAACAGCACCCCGATTACCAAAACCACCGAAGGCGGCGTCGACTACTTCACCGCAACCCGGGCCGGCGTTGAGTATTGCGCCTATTTCATGGCGTCCGCTGGCAAATGGTTTGTCGCATCGCACCGCCTGGCGCTGGGCCGTCATGATGGCGGCGGCAAGTATTACGACCGCGTCGAAGATTGCAAAGCCTTTGCCGCCCTTCCGACACTCTTGAGCATGGGGGCGCTGTGACTACCGTTTATCCGTCCCGGGCCGGCGGGTTCCCCCCGGCTTCGTTCCTGACCTTTGCGGAAGCCCTCTACTACATTCGGACGCTCCGGCCGACGTGTGGCATTTGCACTTGCCCGGCGGGCTCCTATGCAATGCACTACCGCGACACAATTACCCGTTGACATAGATAAATTATTTATCTATACTTCATTCATCAACTCAACGGAGCGCAACCAAATGTACAACGCCTTCAACTTCGCCAATAAATGCCGCAAGGCTTCCGACGACTTTTCGACCAACAGCATCGGTCGCCCCATTGATTGGTTTAAGTGCTACACAATTGAAGTTGAAGCGGCCGATGCTTGCGGCGTTGCACTGAAAGCCGCTATCCGTAGCAAGGAGCCAGCTTATGTGGTGCGGGAGTGGCAAGAAGCGGTCGATCTTCATCTGGCGTTCGCGTCGGCTGCTAAGGCGCACCTATGAGCTACCGCGAGAAAGACATAAAGCATGAGGCCCACGGGGGCCGCTATTGGGTCTTGGATACTGGCAAAGCCTATGCCGTCATGGTTGTGGGCGTGACCCATAGCACTAGCGACAGCGCCTACGAACGCACCACGGACGGCTTAAGTATTGCGGTCGCCCGTTGCAACTACCTGGCCGCCAGGCGGGTCGACACGCACCTTTGACATTAGCGGCCACACGGAGCCCCGCCAAGGGCTCCCGGGGCTACTTGAAGGACATAGGGGGCGTCGAGTCTACGATATCGCCCGCAGCAATCGCCTGGCCAACATTCAGGGCAATTTGGGCATTCAAGTCGATATGAAACGTGGGCGTAACGGCCGCGACCGCCTCCTTGGCGATAAGCCGCAGCATCGCCACATCGTCGTCGTGACAATAGAAAGAGTAGAGCGCCTGGCCTGATGATGGGTGGCGGTCAGTTGGCGCCCGCTCCGGGTCGACGTCCGTCATGCTCAAGCACGGGTAACGCAAGTTTGCTAGAGCGAACGCCGCGGCCGCAACTTGTTCACGTACCTTCGGGACAATACGAACCTTGACCAGAACCAAACTTGATTTCGCGTCAGTTTTCACCTTCAATGCGCTAGAAGTTTCCGCCAATCTGGATTCCCTAAGTTTAGCGGTGTTGGAATCTGCAGAAATCCTATGCCCGTTAATACATTCATAGCAAGTTCCTGACTGTACGTAGCGATATGTAATATGTCCGTTTTTGCATGGAGTCCCGGTGAAATAAGTATTCTCACCGTCGAACATCGCTTGCTTCCGAGTTTTAATGTCCATCATATGCCCCTTATGTGATTGAGTGGTTAGAATATCATATAAATATAGGGAAAACAAGTACCCCGTAACTCATTACCCGCAGCCGTTCAAGTTCTACGGTATACAGCAATGTGTATATTACTATATACGATAGTACTATCCACTATAGTAATATACATGGGTCTAGGGTGTACAGCGTTTTATTATTACAGTGTATCGGGGTATATATAGAGTAGACTATTGATTATAAAGGGTAATTTTTACACAACCCCGTATTTACCCCTTAAAATTGACAGGGTGAAACCCGTCGTCGCCCTCGTTGTGGTTGCTTCTTGTGGCCGCCAGGGGCTAGAATCTAGTCACTATGAGCCTGACACCTAAACAACGCCGATTCGTGAACGAGTATTGCGTCGATGAGAACGCGACGCAGGCCGCCATTCGCGCCGGATACTCCGAAAACGGAGCCGGCCAGCAAGCCCATTTACTATTGAAAAATATTAATATAGCGGAGGCGATCAAAGAGCGCATGGAAGAATGCGCCGTCGCCGCAAGCATTACGCCCGAAATGGTCTTAGCTCAATGGCGTAAAATAGCCTTCGCGGACCCCAATGATTTGGTCGACGTGAGGCGAACGTGCTGCAGGCATTGCCATGGTTACGGGCACCAGTACCAGTGGACGGAATCGGAGTACAGCGCCGCCGTCGACAAAGCCGTGGATTCCGGCAAGCCCGCCCCCGACGGCATGGGTGGCTTCGGGTTCGATCCGAACGCCGACCCACTGCCTGGATGCCCGGAGTGCGGCGGGAAGGGCGTAGCGAGCGTACACGTGGCCGACACGAGGAAGCTAAAGCGGCATCCTTTGTACGCTGGTGCTGAACAGACGCGCAACGGCATCAAGGTCAACATGCGCGACCAAGATGCCGCCCTGACGAACATCTCCCGCTATCTCGGTATGAGCAAAGAGCGGGTCGACGTAATGCACCTGGAAGCAAAGAGCCTTGATGAGTTCTACGCCAACGCTAAATAACGCGCTGCGGCCCTTCTGGCTCAAGCCCGCCCGCAATCGCGTACTCTACGGCGGCCGATCTTCGTCAAAGTCATGGGACGCCGCCGGCTTTGCAATCTTCCTGGCGCAACGGTACAAAATCCGCGTTGTCTGCACCCGGCAATTTCAAAACCGCATTGCCGACTCGGTGTACGCCTTGCTCAAGATTCAGGCCGAACGCTTTGGGATTGCCGATCAGTTTGAATTCCTCGAATCGTCCATAAAGCATCGGACGACTGGCAGCGAATTTATGTTTTACGGCATCGCCCGCAACATTGGTGAAATCAAATCGCTTGAGTCGATCGACATAGCCTGGCACGAGGAATGCCAATTGCTGACTGAGGAACAATGGAAGATCATCGACCCGACGTTGCGTAAGCAGGGCTCGCAACATTGGATGATATTCAATCCGAGATTTACTAGCGATTTCGTCTATCAAAGGTTCGTCGTTAATCCCCCGCCGGACACAGTTGTTCGAAAGATCAACTATGATGAAAACCCATTCCTGTCGGATACCATCTTGTCGGTCATCAAGGCTGCCGAGCTTGAGGACCGCGATTCATACGAGCACATTTATTGCGGCGTGCCGCTGACTGACGATGCCCGCGTAATCATAAAACTGTCTTGGATCGAAGCTGCGATTGATGCCCACATCAAGCTAGGCTTTGCCGCCGAAGGACGTAGCGTCGTCGGCTTCGATGTGGCCGACGATGGGGACGACAAGTGCGCCAACGTGCACGCGCATGGCTCCGTGGCGCTGTGGTGCGATGAGTGGAAGGGGCAAGAGGATGCGCTGCTCAAGTCCTGTTCGCGCACCTACGCCGCGGCAATCGCCCGCGGTGCGGTCATACGCTACGACTCGATTGGGGTCGGCGCATCGGCCGGGAGCAAGTTCGACGAACTGAACGTCGCGCAAAAGCGGCGCGTACGCTACTCCAAGTTCAATGCGGGCGGGGCCGTCCATGACCCGGAAGGCTTTTATGCCCGCGACCGCATGGAGAAAATCAAGAACAAAGATTTCTTTTCGAACATCAAGTCACAGACGTGGTGGCTTGTGGCGGATCGATTCCGCAATACCTACGACGCTATCAAGACTGGCGCGGTCTACCCTGCCGACGAGTTGATATCCATTGCGGGCGATATTCCGAACCTGGCGAAGCTGAAGGCTGAACTGTCGACGCCGCGGCGAGACTTCGACAACAACGGGCGGGTCAAGGTTGAATCCAAGAAAGACCTGGCAAAGCGCGAAGTCGCAAGCCCGAACCTGGCCGACGCGTTCGTGATGTGCTTCGCGCCAGAGGGCACCGGGCAGGTTAAGATTAGCCAAGCGGCACTTGATAAGGCCATGGGTCGTTAA
>Ga0075465_10000133_pt1 | contig 12537 bp, 21 predicted proteins | sample DEB19_08_DNA_6_FD_71484 | JGI IMG/M metagenome (GOLD analysis project Ga0075465, IMG submission 71484) | Aqueous microbial communities from the Delaware River and Bay under freshwater to marine salinity gradient to study organic matter... | ecosystem: Environmental > Aquatic > Marine > Coastal ...
GCCAAGCTCTGAGGCGTGAAGGGGCCGGTCAAAGCCCCATAGACGCCCGAGGGTTTCTCGAGCGTCTCTGAGTTCATCTGGGGTCATTGGCGGCCTAGGTGCTGGTGGATCTGGTCGAGCAACAAGTCTGCCTGTTCCGACTGGCGATAGTAGCGTTCAAGCGCCTCGCGGGCGGACTTGCCGTGGCTTTCGGAGCGCAAGACTTTAGCATAATTGCTCAAGGCCCGGCGCTGAAGGTCCCTAGCTTTCGCCAGGGCCTCGGTTGCTTGCTTTGGGGTCATGTACGAACCTCATAGATCGCTTTTCACCAAGCTCACGTAGGCGAGTGACGCAGTTCTTGCGGTCTTCCCATGCTTGATAGGGCGGAGTGGGGGCCTTTCCCGGCCATGCCATTCTCTGGCACCAGGCACTTATGTCGTTTTGGGCTTTGCGGAGCCGGGTATCCAGCTCCGCAATCTCTTCGTCTCTGGTCATTACGCCTCCAGCGCCATTTGAGCCGCGGTTAGAAGGTCGGCGTCACAGCCAACGAAGTTCTTGGCGGGAACCTCAACTTGCCAGCGACGGGGGCCGCGAAGAACGCGGACGAAAACACCATCAGCGCGGATCGAAAGCCAATCATTGTCTATCGAGGTGATTTCGCCGAACGCACCCGAGGTGGTTTGGCTCTTCAGGTAGCTGAGAACGATGGTTTCGATCTTCTCGGCGGTGTTGATGGCGAAGATTTGCATCTGAGTTAGTCCTCTTCAGGTGGGGCGCTGCCCCGTTCGTGAGATCAACATATGGGAATTATCCGTAAGCGCAAGCCTAAAAGCGCATGGTGTCCGTAAATAATTCGGCCTCAGTACGGAGGCTGTCCGCTGAACCCCATCGCCCCAGCGATCAGCTAACACCCGAAGCAACGCTTAACGTAAGAGCCGATGCGCGGGGCGAGACTCTTGAACTACAGCCCGCTCACTCCGAGCGTTTCGGCAAGGAACCACCCACATGGCACGAGTTACCCAACGGGGCATTGACCCCGCCCTTCCGTATGCCGGTCCTACGGGCTTCGCCACCGGCTCCAGCCCTGCGAAGACCACGACCGAGGGGACCGACACTACCCCGGTTGTCACTGAGACCTACCTTGTCGAGGTGTTCGTCCCGATCAACCACAAGTCCACCGGCTTCCAGCTTCTCAACGGCTCGGCTGTCGCGGGCAACGTGACGGCGATCCTGTACGACTCGAACGGGGCCGTGATCGACAAGAGCGCCAGCACCGCCCAATCGGGCACCGCCGCGCTTCAGTCGTTTGCGTGGGCTACGCCTCAGAACCTGAAGGGTCCTGCGCAGTATTTCGTGGGCGTTCAGTTCAACAACGTCGCGGCTCGCTTCCGCACCCACATCATCGGTTCGTTCGGCGCTTCCAAGAAGACCGGCGAGACCTACGGCACCGCAACCACTGTCACTCCGCCCGCGACCTTCACCACGGGTCAAGGGCCGATTGGCAGCCTGTACTAAGGCACGACCCATGGCTGATGACGACACCGCAAATACAAAGGCGGTCAAAGTGCGGGGTAGGCCTTTTCAGCCGGGCCAGGTCGCCAACCCCGCAGGTCGTCCGAAAGGATCGCGCCACAAGCTGGGTGAGGCGTTCATCGCCGCGCTGCACGACGACTTCGAAAAGCATGGCGTTGGCGTGATTGAGACCGTCCGCACTGAGAAGCCTGACCAGTACATGAAGGTCGTAGCGTCCCTCCTCCCCAAAGAGTTCAAGATCGAAACCACGAGCGATTTGACCGATGAGCAGCTTGACGCTCGAATCCGACAACTCGCCAACGTTCTTGAAATCGGAGTTGCTGACGCTTCTAGAGGAGCAGAAGCGCCGGGCGGATCGAAGACGGCTCACTAGGTACAGGCCATACGCCAAGCAGCGTGAGTTCCACGCCGCTGGGGCTGAACACCGAGAGCGCCTGCTGATGGCGGGCAACCAGTTGGGCAAGACGTATTGCGGGGCTGCTGAGGCCGCAATTCACCTAACGGGTCAATACCCTGACTGGTGGACAGGGAGACGCTGGGACCGGCCTGTACGAGCCTGGGCCGGCTCCAAGACTGGCGAGGTGACGCGCGACGGTGTGCAGCGTTATCTGATCGGAGAGCCCAAGGACGAAAGCCAGTGGGGCACGGGGATGATCCCCGGCGACTGCCTCATGGGTTGGGGTAGGCGCCAGGGTGTGGCTGACGCGCTGGACAATGCCATCATCCGGCACGTCTCGGGCGGCACCTCAACGATGGGGTTCAAGAGCTACGACCAGGGCCGGCAGAAGTGGCAGGGCGAAACGCTCGACTTCGTGTGGTACGATGAGGAGTCGCCGATGGATATTTACATCGAGGGCCTGACGCGAACGAACGCGACGGGCGGAATGACCTTCATCACGTTCACGCCCCTGCTTGGCATGTCTGACGTGGTGAGCATGTTCCTTGGCGAGTCGATTTAGGCTATGGTGTTTGCAACGGCGCGATGCGCCCCCGAGGTGTTTGCTCAGACGCTGCATCCTAGTGGTCAAGGACCGCGGAACTATCCAGTCGGCAACGCCGGCCTGAGAAAGCTGCTGCCCATTCGCGGGCGAGGTCTAAGGAAGCGTCAGGCCCGTGAGATTCGGGCCACTTTCATATGAGCCGTCACGTCACGTCGATGACGATTGACGATGCCGAGCACTACACGCCCGAGCAGCGCGCCGAGATCATCGCGAGCTACCCACCACACGAGCGAGAGGCCCGCGTTAAAGGCATCCCGTCGATGGGCTCTGGCCGGGTGTTCCCGATTGAAGAGGCTCAGATTGTCATTGAGCCCATTCAGATCCCCGGCCACTGGCCTCAGATCGTGGGCATCGACTTTGGCTGGGACCACCCGTTCGCGGCCTGTCGTGTGGCGTGGGACCGAGACGCGGACTGCATCTATCTAACCCACGAGTATGCGCAGCGCGAGGCGACCCCGGTCATTCACGCGGCGGCCATCAAGGGTTGGGGGCCGTGGCTGCCCGTGGCGTGGCCGCATGACGGCCTGCAACATGACAAGGGGTCGGGCGAGAGCCTGGCTGAACAATACAGGGCGCAGGGCCTGAACCTGTTGCTCGAAAAGGCGACCTTCCTGGACGGCGGCAACGGCGTTGAGGCGGGGGTCATGGATATGCTGGACCGGATGCAAACCGGGCGCTGGAAGGTGTTTAGCACCTGCGGCGGCTGGCTTCAGGAGTTCCGGCTTTATCACCGCCTGGACGGCCTGATCGTCAAAGAGCGCGACGACCGCATAAGCGCCTCTCGCTACGCCATGATGATGCTGCGCTTCGCCTCCACCAAGCCGAGCAACAAGCCGCTCGCTCTAACCAATTACGGCTTCGTCTAGGGGGCTCAATGAAGTACGACGACGAGAGCCTGCTGAAGCTGGTAGCCGAGGAGCGTAAGAACTCCATCGGCTTTGGCGAGGGCGACAACGGCGAGCTGCGTGATGCGCGCCTGAAGGCCATCGACTACAGCAACGGCGACGTGTCGGCGGACATCCCAAACCCGGCTAACCGCTCGTCTGCGGTGTCCACTGATGTCGCCGAGGCTATCGAGACTGCGCTTCCGGCCATCCTCGACATCTTCATTGACGGCGACGACGTGGCCGCGTTCCCGCCGATGAACGAGCAGGACGAGGACCCGGCGCGGATTGAGTCTGAGTACGTTAAGCATGTGGTTTTCAACGAGAACGAGGGTTTCCTTGCGTTCTACACCGCGATCAAGGACGCCCTGCTTACCCGCACCGGCCTTTTCCACTGGTGGTGGGAGACGGAAGAGGAAGAGGAGCCGATAGGTTCGGCCCCGTCTGAATCTGCCGATCTGGTCCGCGCTGTTGCTGAGGCCCAAGGCGTTGACCTGGGTGAGGGCGAAGAGAACGAGGACGGGACGACCACCTTCAGCCGCAAGCGTAGGCGCGGGAAGGTCTGCATTAAGGCTGTTCCTCCCGAGGATTTCACGGTTTCCCGCGATACGGTGAGCCTGCGTGAGGCGACGTACTGCGCCATGCGTGACCGTCCCCGCGTCCAAGACCTGATTGCGCGCGGTGTAGACCCTGAGACGGCCCGCAACCTCAAGTCCTACATGGACGCCGACGACACGGTTGAGCAGGCCCGCGACTTGTCAGGCGAGAACTACCTGAACCAGCGCGACGGCACGGGCGATCTGCGCCAGGTCGAAACCCGCGCGCACTATATCCGCCTTCTGGACGACGACAGCAACGAGCTGTGCATCTGGAAGGTTGAGACGGACTCCGAAGAGACGGTGCTTCTGTCCAAGGAGGAGGTCGAACATATCCCGTTCGGCCCGATCACGCCGTACATCAACACCCATCGTTTCTATGGGACCTCGCTGGCCGACAAGCTGCTTGAAATCCAGCGGATCAAGACCACGCTTCTTCGGATGCTTTTGGATTCCGGGTACTTCGCGCTGAACCAGCGCATGGAAGTCGCCACGTCCATGGCCGAAGAGTTCACGATTGCCGATCTGCTGCGCAATGAACCGAACATGCCGGTTCGTGTGAAGCAGGCCGGCGCTATTCGTCCGATCTCGGCGGGTGGCCTGAACTTCGACACCCTGTCGGCGCTTGAGCATGTGTCAGTGATGGGCGAGGCGCGCACGGGCATTGTCCGTAACGCGCAGGGCCTGAACCCAGACACGCTGCACGAGACGGCCAAAGGTGCGATGGCGCTTATGAGCGAGGCTCAGAGGCGTCTTAGGCTCATCGCGCGGGTGTTTGCCGAGACGGGCGTTAAAGACCTGTGGTTGGGCGTCCATGCGCTTCTGAGGGCTGGCTACGGCTCCAAGGAAGAGGGCGAGGCTGAAATGGTCCCGCCCACGGCCAAGCTTTCGGGTGGGTGGCAGAACATCGACCCGAGCCAGTGGCCCGAGCGCACCAACGTGCAAGTTGGTATTGGCTCGTCTGGCCGCGACCACGACATGATGGCTATGCAGCGCGTCATGGAGGTGCAGCAGGCGATTGTTGCGGCTCAGGTTCCCGGCATTATTGACCCCGGCAACGTGTTCAACGCGGCCATGCGGTTTGCCCGTAGCGCCAACCTCAAGACGCCTGAGCTGTTCTTCACCGACCCGGCTAAAGCGCCCCCGCAAGAGCCCAAGCCTGACCCGGAGATGGCGAAGGTCCAGCTTGAGACGGAGAAGGCCAAGGCCCAACTGCAACTCAAGCAGCAAGAGGGTGAGGCCAACCTTCAGATGAAGGCGCAGGAGGGGCAAATGAGCGCCCAGCTTGCCGAGGCCCAAGCCCAGCGCGACCACGAGTTGGCCGTGATGAAGGTTCAGGGCGAGTTGGCCCTTAAGCGTGAGACGGCGGCTGCGGAATTGGATCTCAAGCGCGAGTTGCTTGCGGCTGAACTCCAGATGAAGCGCGAGCTTGGCCTTGTTCAAGCGCAGGTCGCCCACGAGACGGGCATAGCGAAGGTTCAAGCCTCGTCGTCCGTCTCTGACGTGCAGACCGGCGGGGAGCCCGGCTGATGAGTGATGAGTCCGTATCCAGGGGCCGCAGGGCCTTCAACGAGCTGTCCGAGGTCAACACCGCCTTTGAGCGTGTGAAGGCCGCGATCATGGCTGAGTTGGTCGCCACCTCGCCTGAGAAGCCGGAGAAGGTGTTGAAGCTGCACCTCGCGCTACAGAACCTCACAGCCGTCAGGATCGCCGTTCAGAGTGTGATCGACGACGGCAAGATGGCTGAACACGCCATCGCCCAAGCTGGCCTCACCAGGGGCTAACCACCAACCAAGGTGTTGAATGACTGACGCGCAAGCGGACGGCGGAGCTATGACCGTTGACCAGGCTGTCGAAAGCCTGATTGGCCCGCAAGACGAACAGATCGAGGACGCTGCGCCCGTAGAGGCTGCGGCAGATCCCGAACCGACAGAATCTGAGGCTGAACCCAACCCAGCCGATGACGCCAGCGAGGAGGAAACTCCCGGCGATGGTGAGGAAGTTGCGGAACCGACCGAGGCTGAGGCCGAACCGGTTGACCCCCCGCAATGGTGGGATGCAGAGGCTAAGGCAGAGTTCGCCAAGCTGACGCCGGAGGCTCAAGCCATCGTGTTTGAGCAAGAGGCTAAGCGCGAGACGATCACCGCCAAGGCCAAGCAGGAAGCCGCTGAAGCTCGCAAGGCTGCGGAGAGCGACCTAGCCAAGGTGTCGGTTCTGTCCGAGCACCTGAACCGGTTCCTACCCGAGGTCGTCGAGCAGTTCCGCAATAAGTGGGAAGACGTGGACTGGGCGGCTTATGCCGAACAGAACCCGGAAGCCGCACTTAAGGACCGTTTCGCATTTGAGCAGGAACAGGCCCGCGTCACTCAACTGGCGCAGGCTACGGCTGAGGCCGACCGGCTCGCGCATGAAACGTTTCTCAGGGCTGAGAGCGAGAAGATCAAGGGCACGCCCCTTGAAGACGTTGTCGTGCGTCAGGACGTTGGCAAGTACCTGCTTGAGGGCGGGATTGATCAACAGGCCCTGATTAACATCTCGGCGGCTGAACTCACGATCGCTCACAAAGCCATGATGTGGGACCGCGCTCAGGCGCAGTTGAAGGCCAAGCCTCCCGCTCCAAAACCCCAAGCGCCCGCAAAGCCCGTCACACGCGCGGCTGTCGCGGCTCCGCAACCCCCCTCACAACGCAGCACGACCACGGCCCAGAACCGCTTTGCGCAGACGCGCAGCCTGGACGACGCCGTAAGCGTGCTTCTCAGCATGAAGCGATAAAGCCATGACTGCACCTACGAACACCATCACCTCGGCGACCCCCAACGTCGGCGTCCGCGAGGACCTGGAAAACGCTATCTATCGCGTCGCCCCGGAAGAAACCCCGTTCATCTCGAACATCGGCACCGTGAAGGCGTCCAACGTCTATCACGAGTGGCAGACCGAGACCCTGGCCTCTGCCTCGGCCACCAACGCTCAGCTTGAAGGTGACGACTACACCCTGACGGCTGGCAACCTGACGACCCGCGTTGGTAACTACGTCCAGATTCTCGCCAAGACCGGCGGCGTCTCGCGTACCCAAGAGATCGTTGACAAGGCTGGCCGTGATAGCGAGCTGGCCCGTCAAAAGGCCCTGAAGACCATCGAGATGAAGCGGGACCTCGAAGCCCGCCTCATCGGCAACTACGCCAGCGTGGTTGAGTCGGGCGCTACGACCCGCAAGAGCGCCGGTATCCTGGCGTTCATCACCTCTAATGACAACCGTGGCGCGGGTGGTTCGGATGGTGGCTTCTCGGCTGGTATCGTCGCGGCTGCGACCAACGGCACGCAACGGACCTTCACCGAGGCGCTGCTTAAGGCCACCTGGGCGACCACCTTCACCAACGGCGGCAAGCCTACCCAGATTTACATGGGCGGCCCCCACAAGCAGCAGTTCTCGGGCTTCACCGGGATTGCTGACGTGCGCGGCACTGTCTCGGGAACGTCGCAAGCCACCATCTACGGCGCTGCTGACGTGTACGTCGGCGACTTCGGAACGCTGGTCGCCATCCCGCACGCCTACGGCCTGACCCGCGACGCGGTGATGGTCGATCCGAAGATGGCCGCCGTCATGACCCTGGACGGTCTGAAGTCCAAGGAGCTGGCCTCCTCGGGCGACAACAGCAAGTTCCTTCTGACGATGGAAAAGGGCCTCAAGGTCTCCAACGAGAAGGCTCACGCCGTCATCGCCGACCTTACCTGATCCCTCCCCAACTAGGGGCCGCTCTTAACCGGGCGGCCCCATTCTTTATGGAGCCTTCATGGCTGGTATCTCCCGCGCTGCTTCCAATGCTCTGGCTGCTGACCAAGCTGCCCGTGATGAGGCCCTCCGCAAGCGCGCCGCACGTCAAGCCGCCGCACTGCTGAAGGACGACGCGCCCCCGGTTCCCCAGGTCGAATGCACCGTCCTGCCCATGGGCGACGGCAAGATCAGCATGGGTGAGCATATCGGCGGACTCGGGACCGCTCACTTCGAGGAAGGCGAGACCTTCCAGGCAGACATCAACATCGCGGTCGCGCTCTATGACCGTGGCTACGTGAATTTTCCGGGCGCTCGCGAGGCGTCTGCTGAGGCCCGCGTTGAACGCGCCAGACAGGCAGCGATTGCCCGCGCCGAGGCCCAAGCCAAGCAAGACGTTGACGCCTATGGCTGATGAACGCTTCCTGATGCGCTCCTCGGCGGGGGTGGATCACTACATCATTCAGGACGACGACGGGGTGCGGTTCCGCACGTCGCAAAACGTCGATCCGATCCTTGAGCGCAACAAGGCGATGACCAACCACAATGATGGGTACACCCCGTCGCGTGAGTTGCGCCGCGTGGCCTCCCTGCCGTTTGGGGTCATCTATGAGTGGCTCATCAACGAGGGGTGGAACGCCCTCGATCCCGAGAACTCTCACAAACTCGCGGCCAAGCTGAACTCTAGCGAGTACGCGCATCTGCGTACCGCTGAGGGCAACCTGGGCGTATCCAACGGGGTGATGCGCTAATGGCCCTGACATCCTATTCCGGTCTCGTAACCGCTGTCGGCTCGTGGCTGGAACGGGATGACGTGGCGGCGCTGGTTCCTGACTGGATCGCGCTTGTTGAGGCCAGGCTGAACCGTGCATTGCGGGTCAGCAAGCAGGTGGTGCGCTCAACGGCGACCATCTCTGATGAGTTCTCGGAGCTTCCCGGCGACTTTCTCGCCCCGCGCTCCATGCGCCTGACGGGTGGTGACAAGCGGGTCCTGGCCTACCTGACGCCCGAGCAAATGGGCGAGTACAAGGCCACGAGCCCGAGCGGCGTGCTGAACGCCTACGCCATTGTGGGTGGTGAGTTTGAGTATGGACCGACCCCGGTTGACGCCACTGAGGTGGCCTTGACCTACTTCGCGACCATCCCAGCCCTGACCTCCACGAACACCACCAATTGGGTTCTAGAGAGCCACCCGGACGCCTACCTTCGCGGCTGCCTTCTTGAGGCTGCGATCTACTACCAAGACGCCGAGCAGGCTGCGGCCAACGCCCAACTGTTCGCCGACGCCGTGAGCGCCATTGAGGCCGATGACCGGCGCTCGGGCTACGCGGCCACCATCACCCCAACACCCTCAGCCTACGCCATCTAGGAGGGCTTCATGCCTGCTTACACCGAGACCACGGGCACGCTGGCGGAAGAAGGCAAGCGGTCCATCCGCGCCCGTTTCCGCCAATCCCGCGCCGTCCAGATCGACCCGGTTCTGACGCGCTCATATCGCTTTGACATGAGGCTCTAACCCTATGGCGACTACGATTGGTGACGGTAACGTATAAGTAGTGGTATAGTTTGGCATGAATTACGTCAAACATTACGAATCACTTGTCGCAAGAGCCAAGTTATCGGAAAGCATCAAAAATTCTTCTCTCTTTACGGACAGGTCGTTTTTAAAGACGCCAGAGTATAGGGCGCGTCAGTCCGAGAAGATGAGAGCAATATGGGCCGAACGCAAAGCGTTGTCTGGCTAATAGGAGGCTACAATCGCGTCTTACAACAAGCACAATAATTGGGTTGAGGACATGGTTGAGTCTGTCAACCAGGGCTCGGATCAGTTCGTCGTCGCGCTCTGCGCCACGGCCAACGCGCCGGTAGCGGGCAACGCGACCCTCTCGGCTCTGACGCAGGTGTCCTACACCAACCTGTCGAGCCGCAACCTGACGACCAGCACGTCAGCGCAGACCTCGGGGACCTATACCCTGCTGTTTGCCGACCTTGTGCTGACCGCCTCGGGTTCGGTGGCCTCGTTCCAGTACGTGGACATCTACGACGACACCCCGGTCTCTCCGACTGACCCGCTGATGTGCTGGTTTGACTACGGATCGGCTGTGACCCTGGCGACCGGCGAAACCTTCACGGTGGACTGGACCGGCTCTAGCCACACGATCACCTAACCATGACACCGCGCGAAATCATCCTGAAGACGCTGTTGGAGTGGTTCGAGCCTGAATTCTCGCAGCACAGCGAGACGTGCTTCGGGGTTGAGACCGTCGTGGACTTCTCCGAACTCGCGGAGCACATCGCCAAGGCGCTGAACACCCGGGGCACCGCCTAGATGGACGTTGTGACCAAGGAGCGGTTTGCGGAGTTCATTGGCCGCGATCCGCATCCGACCGGGGCGGGAAGGGACGTGCTGCATATCAAGCAGCCCAACTATCCGCAGTTTCGGTTCGAGTGGCATCCGGGCACACGCAAGGTCTACCTGATCCGCGTGGGCTCTAAGCCCCTGATCGGCGAGAAGCTGGCGGAACACGCCGAGACGCACGCCGAAGCCTACGCCTACGTGCAGACCTTCTTGCGCGGCTTCCGTGAGGGCCAAGCGCCCGACATCCCCAAAATCCATCTAGAGGGCTAACCATGGCTTTCCCGACTAAAGACGAAATGCGCGTGCGCTTCTGGGAGCTTAAGGGCGCGATTGACAGCGCCGAGGAGGCTGTTGCGCCCCTGCGTGAGGCCCGCGATGCGGCGTGGAACGCTGCCCAGGAAGCTGACCGCGCGGCCATGGCTGAAATCCGCGCCATTGAGGACGCGGTTGATAACGGCGAGGGCATGTTCAAGGCCAAGAACGAGATGGCGCTGATTTCCCGCGCGCTTGGCGGGACCGTGGGTGAGCCCATCTAATGGCGATCACGACCCTAGACGGCGTTGTGGCCGGGGCTCAGGTCCCGCGTTTCTTCATCAAGGCCGTTCCTGTCGCCAACACCGTCGCGGGCCGACCTCAAACGACCTGGGACCGTGCTGGCGTCCCTGGTGCGGGTTCCTACAATACCACGCTCGCGGGCGTGGCCTTGTCGTCGTCGTCCACGATGGTCAACGGCCAAATCCCGCACACCGATCCTGGCAGCGGAAACGCCTACCTGGCGCGGTTTGGGGCGTACTCCACGTCAACGGGGACGATCTTCCTGGCCGACCGTCTGTGGCACAACGGCGGCTTCACGATCACCTCGACCAGCGCCCAAACGGTCAACAGTGCGACCTTCCCAGCCCGCGACGCCAACGGCTCCACAAACGGCGAGGGGGTGCTGTTGGGCCTTGAGATCAGCGCTGCGGCTGGTGCTGTGGCTCCGACCATTACCGTCAGCTACACCAATCAGGACGGCACCTCGGGACGCACCGGAACTAACAGCGTTGCGACGGCTAACAGCCCGTCAGCGGGTGCGTTCTACCCGATTGGCCTACAGGCTGGCGATAGGGGCGTGCGCTCGGTTCAGTCCCTCACGCTGTCGGCCTCGTGGGTGTCGGGGACCATGAACCTTGTGGCCTATCGCCCGCTGGCGTTTGTAGACGCCTCTCTGGCGGGGACGACGGGGGCGATTGATCCCGTGACGGGCGGGCTTCCGCGCCTCTACAACGGCGTTGTTCCTTACATTTACTACATCCCGACCTCAACCACGCCGCCCGCAATTGGCGGGCTCTACGTTGAGACGCAAGGCTAATGGCGATCACCACGCTTGCCGGGGTCGCTGGTGGACAAATGCCGCCCGACCATCGCCTGAAAGTCCCGTCAGGCACCTTGGTTGCAGGCCGACACCATTCGCTATGGGGGCAAGCTCCATTCGCGGGTTCCTACGATACCACGCTCGCGGGCGTGGCTCTGAGCAGCAGTACGAACCCCGTAACGGGCCAGCTTTACCGCCGCGACCCCGTCAGCGGAAACGCTTACCTGTCGAAGCTCTACGCTTCACTCGGGGCTAATTCGATCTCTGGGACCGTAATCGTCGCCGACCGTCTGTGGCACAACGGCGGCTTCACGATCACGTCCACGGCGGCGCAGACCGTCAATAGCGCGACCTTCCCAGCCCGCGACGCTACGGGGACGACAGACGGAGACGGCGTGCTTTTGGGTCTGGAAGTTAGCGCCACGGTAGGCGCTGCGACACCCACGATCACTATAAGCTACACCAATCAAGCGGGGACCTCGGGGAAAACGGCTACAAATACTATCGCCGTGGCAAGCGCCTCTGTGGCGAGTTCATTTTATCCGATCAGCCTTCAAGCCGGGGATACGGGCGTTCGTTCAGTGCAGTCGTTGACGCTGAGCGCGTCTTTGGTGTCTGGCACTATAAACCTTGTCGCTTACCGCCCTTACGCAATTCTTGATTGCCGATATAATGGGGTGTTCTCGTCAACCGACGCCCTAACTTCAGTAATGCCGCGCGTGTTCAACGGAACCGTGCCGTTTGTTATTATTAACACCAACTCAAACCCATCAGGTTTGCCTCTACAATTCAACTACTCTGAAGCTCAGGGGTAGCGCATGGCTGTAACCGGGCTTGGTCGCTGGCTCGCTCCTGGGTGGTTCAAGCGGTCGCACCGGGTCAACATCGGCCTTATTGACGGTGCGAACGCGCCGGAGTTTGCCGACTACCTCTTTGGCGACTTTACGCCGACCTACCTCCCCACGCCGGTCATTCCGGTCACGTGGAACCCGTCCGACACCACGGCAGATATTGCGCTGTCTGGCGGGGACCTCACCGCCACGTCAACGGCGGTGGGGTCAA
>Ga0075465_10000134_pt1 | contig 12517 bp, 15 predicted proteins | sample DEB19_08_DNA_6_FD_71484 | JGI IMG/M metagenome (GOLD analysis project Ga0075465, IMG submission 71484) | Aqueous microbial communities from the Delaware River and Bay under freshwater to marine salinity gradient to study organic matter... | ecosystem: Environmental > Aquatic > Marine > Coastal ...
ACCAATAATTGGAGCATTTCCCGATGGGCTGATCATCTGATACGGGATTGCTGCTAAGTGTCTTAACTCTGTTTCTGCCAGTACATTCTGGGCCATATGCATATTCATTTCCGTTTTTGGCTGCACATATGCAGCCAAAATCCCCAAAGTCTCCTAAGGGGGCGGACTATACCTTGTGCCTTATCAGGTTGATTAAACCATCATTTAAGACCCGTAACCGTCTAGTCTCTGAACCTTCTTCGTATCCTATCATAACGGACTTAGAAGCTTGGCTGCGGATTGTCTAATCCCAAGACGTTTTTACCATTGGGTTCGGCGATTAACCGAGTTCCCCTATTATGTTTCCATTATAGGGTGGTAGTCTTGGGCTCTAAAGAGTTTCCCGCAATTTGGTCACGTTGCCAACCTTTCAATTCTAATATAAAGTTTCTCGCTCTCTGTTTTATTGTCTCTATTGGTTCATATTTACCTACAAACGTTGTTTTTGTTTTATCAATGACGACGCAAACATATTCAGTATTGTTAGTGTTATTTCTAACAGTGCGAATATATTGTTCTATTTTGTCATCGTCAATTGATACGTTTTTGAAAAGTTCGTATTTTTTGGTCAAATGTTGGTTCTGAGTTAGTTTCATCATTTTCTCCCGATGTTTTGTGTTATCAAGAGCCGATTTTAACCTTTCAGATATCAACTGTTTTGTGTAGTCACTTTTTGGTTGATGCGTTAATGTTCGTGGCATTGGAGCTTCTTCTCTCCAACTAAACTCCCCCTTAACATCTGTAACACATTTCCCCCCATTTGTTAAATTATAGCCGTTTGGGTACTTAGTATTGTATTCAATTATATATTGAATTTCAAGTGCATCTAATTCATTGACTTTGCAAGTATGAAGTTTTTCGCAAGTAAAACTCTCTTTTCCATACTTTCGTATAGAAGAGTTCAGGTATCTTGAATTATTCTTCTTACTTGAAAATGCCTCGTGCACGTGGTCATTGAACCTACCTAAGTATCCAAATGGTCTATATTTATTATGGTTTAATCGGTGACTACGCGTTTGACCAATATAACTTGTCCCGTTTGTAGTATTTGTTATTTTATATATTTCACCAACGACATTGTCTTTTTCATCAATGTTTAATATCATTGATATAGAGAGCGATAACTATTTATATTATTTTTAAAAGATTGACTAGATGATTATATTAGCAGAATGTACCTATGCGAAATACACCTGCCAGTAGACCTTACACTGTTTTCCCCACTAAATATGTCTACAACTTAGTAAGCAGTCATCTGTTTGGGACAAAATCTATCCCCATCAAACGCTTGATCCCAAAGGTTTCCCAGAGGGGCGGACTGTATCTTAAGCAAGTTCAGGTTGATTACACCATCATCACTCACCGACACCCGTTCAGTCTCTGAACGCCAGTCATATCCTATCATATCGGACTTAGACTGTAACGCTGCGGATTATCCATTTCAGATTTATTTGCATAAATCATCATTCATCACTTTATTACCATTGGGTTCGGCTATTAACCGAGTTCCCTCACTTAGTTTCCAAAGTGAGGTGGTAGTGATGACTTTAGGAACTTCCCGTCAACAAGGTATCTTGCAGCCATTTAGTTCCTTACTAAACAACTACTAGGGGGTAGCACCCTTTTAAGGCCCCCTGTTGCCAACATTGATGATTATTGTTTGAGAATAATTATCGTGGCTGCACCAATGCAGCCAACAATTCTATCGGCATTGTATGGTTTTGTGTCCCCGACGTTCATACGGAACGTGTCGCCTTTCTTCATAATCTTGACGATATGACACATCATACTCATTCTATGAAGACTTGGCTGTCTATTAAAGAGGACCGCATCGCCGTCCATCATATGACGATGCACAATATCCCCGTCCCCCAGTTTAATAGATAGACGGTCAACGTATCTAAGCGAAATATTCTCGCCGTTTTTACGTTCCAATATTTTAGCACCAGGATAAACGTCCGGACCATTCTGAACTAACTTCATCAAGAAGTCTCTGTTTCGGTCATTTACCATAATCGGCTTAGTAATATTTTGCGCAATCTTCATCGGCACACCGAGTTGCCGAATAGATAAGTTCGGGTCACCAGTAATAACAGAACGGGCACTGAAATCTACACGTTTCCCCATCAGATTACCTCTGATGCGACCGTTTTTACTATTCAATCTGCCCATAATGCATTGTAGTGGACGACCCGAGCGCTGTCTTAAACTATCCGCCCCTTTCACTTTGTTGTTCACAATCATAGCGATGAAATACTGTAACTGAATAGACAATCCCTCAATGACATTTGGCGATGCATTGCTGGCAATCTTATCAGCCAAGTCTTTGTTGTACCGAATGATGTTGCTGTAAATGTGGGTCAAGTCGTCTTCGCTGCGTTGCTGAGCGTCAAGTTTTACCGATGGACGCATAGCAGGCGGTGGCACAGGCAATACTTGACAAATCATCCATTCAGGGCGCGACCATAACGGACTAAATCCCATAAACGTAATGTCATCGTCAGAAATCCTACGAAAGTTTTTTAGTAAAATTTCGGGGGTCAACCGAAGAGTGATGGACTTGGATTCGTTTTCACTATTATCGGTGTCAATATTTTCCCAAATAGCTTGTATAGTCGCCATTCCTTCCAACTTTACTTTATCCGGCTGTTTGCAACCGCACCCGTCCTCGATATTGTCTCCACATCGTTTGACCTTTGACGCAATATTGTATACGTAGTCCCATCTTTTTTCTGAATTCATGTCCATTGCGTGCATATGCTGTTCCTTGTTTAGTTTCAACTTACTACATTTGAAGCAGATGCATTTGCTAATTTTCATTATTTCTTTGATATGCTGTATAAATAGCACAGGACGAGCCAATTCAATGTGACCAAAATACCCAGGCGTGTCAATGTATGTATATCCATCGGTTGGACATATTGTACGTGGTTCCAGAACACCCATTCGTGGGTCAAATAAGCCATTCGGCTCGGGTGCGTTATTTTTGTACGTATCGCGGCTAGTAACTTCGACAACAGAGCTTCTTCGGATTTCTTCTGGTGACAACATACTAAATTGCACACCAATGATCCTAGAAGGCATCTTCTGTTCGTTCATACTTGACTTGTGAGACGACATACTAATATTTACCCTATAATTATACTGTTTATATTTTTATATGGTTGTTTTCAATTTTCTACATATGTAAATTTGTATTATTTTGTAACTGTTTTTATAGTTCTTGTAAAAAATTGAATTACATTCATATCTGGTTTGTAAGTTAACTATTTATACCTATTTATTACTTCATAAACCCCAATCACCATGTCCAATTTCAAGCAATTCAAGTCCAAGGCATTGAATGTCAAATCTAAGAGTGCTTCTTCCTCTAAGAAGACCAAATTAAGAAAAAATAAGGGCGACTCCGACAGTGACGAAGAGGAGGTTTCTGAGTATGAAACCACCTCAGATTCTACGTATGAACCTCCTAAACATAAACCTCGTACTAGAAGCAATAGTGTGCTTGATGAGGACGACGATGAGGACATTGAAGATACGGAGGATGAGGAGGAAGACGAAGATGAGGAGGAAGATGACGAAGACGAAGATGACGAAGACGAAGATGACGGTAAAGACGCAAACGTTAATATTAGTCGGTCTGCCATACAGAAGATTATTTCTCAGATCTTCCCATCTAAGTATATGTCCAATCGCGCCAAGCAATCCGAAGAGGCTATCCAAAATAAAAAGTCAAAGAAAACAAAGAAGGCTGTACCCGAAAAAAAACGTCGCAGACAAGTCGTGGAACTCGATGAAGAAGAAGATGAAGATGAAAGCGAGTATGAAGACGATGAGGAAGATGATGATGGAGAAGATGAAGGTCTATATAATATTCTACTTCTTGATGGAATGGACGGACAGCCAGCCGAAGACGACTACAATGAAGAAGATGATGATGCAGAATGTGACAGCGATGACGAAAAGATGTTTATGAGGGAAGCGTATGAAACCGTAGACATTCCAGCAGTTAACGATAAAAAGGCGAAGAAGGCCAAGAAGCAGAAAGCCGCTGAAAAGTCCAAAAAAGAGGCCGAAGATGAAGTTGAACTAACCGATGTTCAGCAGGAATATTTGGACCTGGTTGATACAAAGAAGACATTGACTACACAGCTGCAACGGAAGCCTACAAATAAGATTTTGCAAAGGGCCGTCAGGGAATGTGATGCGTCAATCAAGGACTTGATCAAGCAATCGCGTATTAACAATGCGAAGGCATATCATAAACTTATTCATTCGCATAAGAAGCAGACAAACGAAGTGGATTACTTCAAGAAGAAGCTCTCTAACAAAGAACAGCTTCAAGTTATGAATGACTTGAAGGAAATTAATAGTTACACCAATATAAATAAACCATATCGTCTCGCACTACTGGACGCCAAGATGCCAGCCAAGTTTAAGTCCGTTGCAATGCAGAAGTTGAGTGTATTGCGCTCAATGGACCCCAGTGATAATGAGTATTATAAGATCAAGAACTGGGTTGACGCGTTTATGAAGATACCATTTGGTGTCTATCGTGGTCTGACAGTATCAATTGACGATGGCGTAGATAAGTGCCACGAATATATGAATGACGCAATGACCACATTAAATAATTGTGTGTATGGTCTAAATGATGCAAAATTACAGATTATGCAGATGGTTGGACAATGGATTTCTAACCCTTCCGCTATGGGTACTGCGATTGCGATTAAAGGCCCGATGGGTACGGGTAAAACTACCTTGGTCAAGGACGGTATTAGTAAAATCCTTGGGCGAGACTTTGCGTTTATTGCATTGGGCGGAACTGGCGATAGCAGTTTCTTGGAAGGCCATTCCTACACATACGAAGGAAGTACGTGGGGTAAAATTGCCCAAATCCTGATGAATAGCAAGTGCATGAACCCTGTAATCTACTTTGACGAGTTAGATAAGATTAGCGATACACCTCGCGGAGAGGAAATCGTAGGTATTCTAACTCATCTGACAGATACCTCGCAGAATAGTCAATTCCACGACAAGTATTTCTCGGAGGTGGACTTTGATTTAAGCAAGTGTCTGTTTATTTTCAGCTATAACGACGAAAGCAAGGTAAATCCTATCTTGCGCGATCGTATGTATCGCATACAGACAAAGGGCTATGATGCGAAGGAAAAGGTCACCATCGCACGCAACTACTTGTTGCCAAAGATACAGGAACAGGTTAACTTTAAGGACGGGGACGTTATTATTCCAGACGAAACATTGCAATATATCATTTCAAATGCAGGTTTAACTAGCGAAGAAGCTGGCGTGCGTAACTTGAAGAGATGTCTTGAAATTATTTATACAAAGCTCAATCTCTTCCGGCTAATGAAGCCAGACACGAAGATCATCGGAATTGACATTGATTTAAAAGTCAGTTTCCCATTTACAGTGACAAAGCGCGAAGTTGACATTATTATTAAATCAGAAGAAAAACAAAATCAAAGCATGTTATCTATGTACGTGTAAGCGACTTGTTCGCATAAGGGTTGTATATTTGTATTTTTTACGAATATACAAACGACTTAAAAGGTGTATTACGATATATGTAAATGGACATGAATTCTTGTACAATTGATGTTGAATTGATGGCAAATGCCAAAACACAATTGGACGGTTTATTGGAAACATCACAAAATGAAGATTTTAAATGCATTGCGCAGTTGGTTAATTCTTATCTTAGAAAATATTGCAAGCATAATATTGTGTCTGATATGATTGATATATCAGACACACGTAGTAAAACTATTTATTATTGTGAATATTGCAGCCTAACATTTGACGGGTTATCGGCGCCTAAATAGTATATATTATATGTTGGAATGTACTAAACTTACTTCCCTATTTCACTTGGACGTCCACCAGAATTCCCCCCACGTGTGTTTAATAGTTGTGTTTGTTCAGGCGTTAGTTGCAATTTGCCCATTGTGTTGGTTAATCCGTAACTATTGCCAGATGGTCCTCCGGGTGTGCCAAGAAATTTCTCGTTCATAGGGGGTTTATAGTTCGGTGAACAATATAACTCATCAAATCCGTCTACTTTTGTACATTGAGTATCTCCTTGAATGGAATTCTTGCCGTGTATGTCCTGAGGATTAACAATTACTTGGTCATTTACTATATTGCTGAATGCTTCTCCTAATGGTCGGGTTAATGTAAATCCGTCGTATGGGAATTCAACTGCAAATATACTATCCTTTGAATATGGCACGATGCGAATGGTAAAACTCATAGCTATAAATATTATTAGATATAATGCTGCTATTACTACAATATGTTTTAATTCTAACTCGGAGGTAAACATGTATAAATTGACATTAGATATTTTTTATTCTATAATTCCCATTGATTGACTAAATATGTTAATAATATTTGTCTTAAATGTACATAAATAAAATGTTACTTATATATATATTGACATTATACTTGATATGGCAAACCTCAGTGATCATGAACGTTTAAATCTAAAGAAGTTGGTTACTGAAATGGAAGGCGAAGATAATACTCATAATATTCGTAAGGTGAAACATAGTGTGCCTATGCGTAACGACATACGCGCAATGGGCCTTCTAGGGAAGACCCATAACAGTGTGAAGAAGAATAATCCAGATGCATTTAAATCGTTGTGTCAGACAAAATGTAGTTTCTTATATAATAACTACACTGATATCTTCAATAAATTGCTGAGCGATGAGCTAGACTTAACTATTATGACTAAGCTATTGACTGTATTGAAATTAATTGAGGATGGCAACACTGACCAACACGAGGGGTCTGTTATGGTAGGTAAGATATTGAAAGAATTGTATGTAGATAGTGCGGCTAGGCGTATTGAGAACCTAGATAAACAGCACGAAGGTGAACAGGTTGAAACCAATGCGGGTAAGACGGTTTCTTGGCGTGAGTTCAAGAATATGAAATAAATATATAACGTAAACAGTATAAAAATATTCGTATATTATGATTATTCAAGATGAATACACATAATGTGGACGATCTAATTCGCCAAATTAAACTGTTTCGTATGCAGAATACACAACAGACTTATTGCGATAACTTTGCTATCTTAAAATTGGTTGTCCACGATAATCAATTGAGAGATAAATATACCAGTTTGGTTGATACCCATAATAAAAATATGTTGGAACGATTTTACCCGGATTCCGGATTTGACTTATTATTCCCAGATGACGTTGCATTTGACAAGGAGGTATCAACCAAGTTTGTTGATTTAAACGTTAAGACTGAAATGCTGTATGTAAATGTCGCACAGGAAACATTTTCCGGTTGTGCGTTCTCGGTTCACCCACGTTCTAGTATTTCTAAGACACCATTGATGCTCGCCAATCATACTGGCATTATTGATGCAGGTTATCGCGGAAATTTAATTGGGGCATTCAGGTGGCTAAACGATGATAATTCGGCACATAGCTATAACGTAATGCAATATACACGGTTGTTGCAAGTGTGTCACCCCACTCTATGTCCGATTTATGTTATTCTACTGGAAGACAATACTTTATCTTCTTCTGAACGAGGTGCTGGGGGGTTTGGGTCAACTGGTTTATAACCCTTTATTTTGTAACCTATAAAATAACTCTTTATTTTATAGATTTAACTATGTCGGCAGATGACCTAACTCAATTATATAATATGCATGTCTATAAAGGCAAACGATATTACAAGAAGAGATCAAAGACCAACAATAGTCGTGTAATTGCATTTGATTTAGATGAAACATTAGGTTCTTTCGCAGATTTAGAAATATTATGGACGGCACTTCAAGATTATACGGACGACGATGTGCCAGTCAATTTTGATCATTTACTAGATATCTATCCTGAATTTTTACGTTATGGTATATTACCAATATTGGAGCACTTGCTTGAAAAAAAACGCACAAATGAGTGTAGTCATCTATATATTTATACAAATAACCAATGTTCAGTAGAATGGGTTGACATGATAGCTAGATACTTTAATTACGCATTACATACAAAAATACCCGTTTTTAATCAGATTATTTCTGCATTTAAAATTAACAGTCGGCGTGTTGAACCTTCTAGGACCACACATTCAAAAACTTATTCTGACTTTATTAAATGTACCTTATTACCAAAATCAACAGAGCTCTTCTTTGTAGACAATACTTACTTCCCTAGTATGAAACATACTGACGTTTATTATATTCAACCCAAGCTATATATCCATCATCTATCAACGCAAGATATCATACAGCGATTTGTAAATTCCGATCTTTTTGTTAAGTTATCCCACAGAAAGGGATCAATTCCCCAGGATACTATGCATAGTTGCTTACTTCATGCATTTATCCAAAGTAATGCATACACTACCGGCAATCCAAAGTTAAAAGATCTAGAAACTGATATAATAGTTGCCAAAAAGATTATGTATCACATACGTGACTTTTTTCAGTTGTCTAATATAAAATGTCGGACAAAACGAAAGCGGGTTCGTATTGGACATATTACACGACGAAATAAGTAACGCATTGTTATGTATTTGTGTAATCATATGCCATCATAATCAATTGTTCTTCGGTTGACAATTTTTGAAATGTAATACATTCATCAAACTTGTATTGTATAAATCGGTTCATTCCATTCTTACACATGACTTGTGTGCCGTTGTCCATAAACTTAATATCCACTACGATCGCCCCATTTGTTAATATTCCTGTTCCGTTTCGTATCCATCTTATATGCTTTCCTTTATGTAGTTCGTTTATTTCATCTACATAACGGTACCCTATCAACTTTTTACATATTTCCTTCTTTTTATCTATTTGACAAATTTGTTCAGATACGAGTTCATATATTTCGGTTGCTATACTTGCCATAGTTTTATTTTCTAGATAATCGTGTTTGTCAGTTTCAATCTTACTTAGTAGGTTATCAATATCTAATGTTGAGAACAAGTTGGGATCCTTTAATGCATCTTCAAATAACTGATTTATATTTAGTTCTTTGGTGTTCTCCATTTGACATATATTATGTTCATATATCTTTATATCTTGTCCTCGTATATATCGGGTATGGGAAGCTTGGCCCAATATCGGTCAAATGTCTCTGCTATTCCGGTGTTGATTAATAAGAATATTGCGCTACTAAATATAATATTTGCATCATATTGCTTTAATTCGTGTTTTCGCAAAGGATTAAACCTTAACATCAAAATTAAACATACAACCGTTTGCATAAATATTTTTAATTCATTTATGTATGTGGGATTAAATGCAACTATACCCAAAAATAATGCTATATATCCCCCATACAGTGCTGCGCTGAGGTAACCGTAGTTTTTACCGGCATAATCAATTATCTCATCTAGCTTTTCTATTAGACTATTTGTCATTTCTATCGCAATATACATGTTATATATATTTTTGAATATAGATAAACAGATATTTTCACCTTACACTAATAGAACTAATGAACAAAATAGCAAATAAATATTTGGTTGAGGAGAACATTGGGTCGGGCTGTTTTGGTTCTATTTTCAAAGGATTAAATTGCAGAACAAATACGCGGGTTGCGATTAAAATGGAGAACACCGACACTGATGTAAAAATACTTAAAAATGAGACGACTATTTTGAAGTATTTATACGACCAAGGTTCTCGTGATATACCAATTGTTTATTGGTTTGGTATACATAATAATAAAACGTGCATGGTAATGTCGCTATACGACTGCTCGCTTCACGACTATATTCAACGAAAACCATTACCTGTTAATAAAATAGATATCATGATGCGTTCCATGATAAGCATCTTCCAGTTTATGCATAGCAAATTTATTATACATCGCGATATTAAACCGCAAAATATAATGTTAAAGGACGGTGAACTTTATCTTATTGATTTCGGGTTTGCCACATCTTTTGTTGATGAGAACTCTGACCACATTATAGATGACGGCAAACGCCTACATATCATTGGCACCCCGAAATACGTGAGTTACCATATTCACGCAGGTTCTCTTCCAGCACGTCGCGATGATCTGATTTCACTCGGTTATGTATATATCTATTTATGTAATAGAAGTCTCCCGTGGGATACGTTAACTGATCCCGATAACACCACCTCGTCAGAATATGAAGAAACTCATATTTTGAATTATAAAAATAAACAGCGGAAGGATTTAAAACATATTGAGAACATTCGGCCGTTATGTAAGACGATTACCTCGCAAATTGAGAACTTTCTAAACTACTGTTACTATATTCAATATGACGACAATCCGGCATATGACGCGTTAATTAATATATTCGTGTCGCCATTAATTCATTGCACCCGTATTGAAACCCAATCCGGTACGTGATCCTCGGGGTTGCTTTATAATACCCTTCTGGGTAGACTTTGGTCGGTTAACCACTACCGGTTTGGGTAGATCGCCAATAAATTTACGTTCAGTAGTTTGTACGGCGGGAGTTTCAACTGGCATATCCACTTCATTGTTTATAAAACTATATTTACTCGGTTTGCTCTGCGAACTCGTCGGCTCAGAAGTAACCTCTGCGGCTTGTTTCGGTTTTGCATATTCTTGATCTATTTCCCGAGGTTTTTCTGGCGCAGTTTCTGGTATGAGAGAACCTTCCCATATTGGCACTTCATGTGCAGATATGTCACACATTGGTCTACTACATTCCTCGTTCTCACACATTGCATCAAACTCCTCCCGACTACAACTCAACTTTGTTGATAATATAATATAGATCCCGAATGACACCGACCCAACTATAACCATCATTATAAATATATTGGCCATTGTCCGCTTACTCACTCCTAAATTTGCCATTGTTATATACAATTAGAAAACATAAATATCAAAGGATATAAACGGTTGGACCTATATGATAGTATAACGATGAGTTCCGATACTGAAACACACACCGAAAGATTGACTGGTAAGGTCAAGTGGTTTAATAATAAGGCGGGATATGGGTTTATTACTATACATAATGGTGAAGGTCAAGATAGTGATATCTTCGTTCATTTTACAGCCATTCGTGTAGTTAATTCTCAATACAAATACTTGGTACAGGGCGAGTATGTAGAATTTGATCGTGTTAAGTCTACCACGGGTCCACACGAGTATAAGGCGTCTGATATTACCGGAATTAAGGGCGGTGAGCTTATGTGCGAAACACGCAACTTGTCGCAACAGACCTCTCGTGCTCCCCGACCACGACGAGATGAGAACCCAACTACTAGTAACAATGGTGACGAAGGATATACCAGTGTTAAGTCTAAGCGCACACAAAAAGCTTCTGCTCCTAGAACATAAATTCCATAAAATTGAAAACCTCTTATAATTATATAAGGTTTTCAATTCTCACCATAAATCACAATTAACCAGTTATTATGCAGACGCACGTTAATATTCATAAACTAAGAAGGGGGATTAGATATACATTTACTACTACACGCGGATCTACATTTAGAGCGACACTTGATACTTACCAATCAATCAATGGTATTGCTAAGTTGGCCTTGCGATTACGATGTGTAGAAAGACTAGCCGGCTTCCTCTGTATACCAATTTCACATATAAAATCTGTGCGTGCTTTTGCCTTGACTAACTCTATCGTACATTTTCCATATCTCATACCGGAAGTCAGCATGATTATAAACCAATACCTTTGATAAATAAATTGTAATGAATTAATTTATAAATATAATATAGCCGACGAATGTTAGAACTCACCGATTTAAATACTTTTTTGAAAATATTTGCCGGTAACAATATCACATTTACACAGTTTATTAATAAAGCCCAAGTTCGCGTTGGCAATAACCTTCGTCCATTGAAAGATTACAAGTTAGCCAAGAATATTCATATAGACGACATCAAAACTCTTTTTCATCTCATAGAGAACCGTGACGACTACCTAACTCGCTTTTACAATATGTCTCTTCGTGTTCAACCCAGCAATTATATCATTCGCGACCAAGTCTCGCCCATGAAAAGCAAAGCCATGAATAATAATGAACACCCATTATTCAAGAACTTCATTCGCAATCTTCATTTGTTAGATATTTTACAGAATACAAAATCAGGTATTGAGAACATACCAACATTTATGGACGTATTAAAAGACCTTTATTTGAAGAATATTATTGATTATAAAATATTAACTCCAAGTTCTCTTCATTATATGAACGAAGGTAGGTTAGGCAGTGTGTTCTCTTCGTACTATTTTAGAGCCTCTATTATGAACCCATTTCTAGTATATTCATTAAACCATTCGCTGTTAAAAGGTACCAAAATATTCACACCGACACTTGGCTGGACTTCCTATTGCTATGGATTTTTAGAATGTCCCAGCGTAGTTGAATATGTGGGAACCGATGTCATACCCAGCGTCTGCAAAAAAACTGCCCAGTTCGCGAAAGAACATTCTCCAAACACGA
>Ga0075465_10000136_pt1 | contig 12440 bp, 25 predicted proteins | sample DEB19_08_DNA_6_FD_71484 | JGI IMG/M metagenome (GOLD analysis project Ga0075465, IMG submission 71484) | Aqueous microbial communities from the Delaware River and Bay under freshwater to marine salinity gradient to study organic matter... | ecosystem: Environmental > Aquatic > Marine > Coastal ...
CTTGACGCCGTTGTCCATCGAGTCTGAGACGTAGATCATCCCATCAATGGCACCAAAGCCAGGCAGACAATGGAACACTCCAAGGAACAGACTAAAGTATTCCATGAACAGTGTGGTCTTCGCTGCACCACGGAAGCAGAGGTTGGCGATGTAGTCGCTCGGCCCCACAACTTTGTCCAACATCTTCAGGTGAACTGCCGGAGTCTTGTTGCTTTCTCCTTGGCTCCCGTTCACCAGCTTGATGAAGTTCATGAACGTCAGTGCGAACTCGGAGGGCAGATACAGCGAGCTGTTGATGTCCGCATAGTTGACCTGATCCAACCACAGATCAAGGTCTTGTTTGATGAGAGCTGCCATTACTTGGCCTCCACATCAATGATGTCTTGTTCAGCAATGGACTTGGTGGTCACGCCGGCTTGGATCAGGGCTTGCTGTTGTTGGGCCAACTTGGTGAGAGTGTCCCTCAGCTCGTTCATGCCAGAACTCTCACGCATGTCGATGTTCACCAGTGGGCCTGCTTCCTTCGGCTTGGCCAAGTGAGTCAACAAGGAGTTGGCCGCCTGAGTGCGTACCAGCTCACTCTGGGCATTGGCCATCAGGTCAGCCTGTGTGTTGATGGCCTTCTGGAAGATGTCTTGGTTCAGGACCCAGGTGGGCACCAGGCTCTGCTCCAGGATCAGGTTCACCAACTTGCCTCGGTTGTACCCCGAGACGTAGGCAGCAATGTCCTTCGACGCAGTGCCGGCCGCCACCAACCGAGCGTGCCGGGCGGGAAACGTCCTGAAGTAGGCATCCTGATTGGACAGCCCCATGAGCTTGAAGCTGACGTAGGTCACCGCATGCAGGTAGTCCTCGGTCTTGAACTTCCCGTCCTGCAGGACCTTGGTGTAGCTGATGAAGTTGTCCCGCACATGTTGGGCCACCTCCGGATCAGTCACGATGTTGTTGATCTGGTCAACGAACGCTTGAGTGGCTGCCCCCTTCAGGGTGGGGGGCAGGGCTTTGGCAACGTCAGCTACGGTCAATGTCATGGTCGTCTTCCTATTTAGCTCGCCAGTGCGCTACGGATCAGCAAGAACTTCATCTCGTCTTGGAGGATACTGATCTTGGCACGGCCGGCCTTGCGGCTGTCCACCGTCGACTCCTGCATCTGGATCTCCCGATGAATCTCGGCATGCAATGCAAGCACCTGCAGCTCAATCTCCTTGGCTCGGGCCACGGCCTCAGCCATGGGGAGTGCCTTGATGTGGTCGTACTCGCCGAACGGGTCAAAGTAATCGGGCATGTTCTACTTCCAACTTATGTCGTAAGAGGGGCTCGCCAATCCCGGATTGGCTCGCGCCTGCGGCGCGATGCCCCAGGGTGTTCTTCAGCTCTTGTCTTGAGCCCGCTCCAGACGACGGCACAGGACGTTCTGGTAGATCGTCATGGCATGGAGCTGTTCATGCAGATCCTGTTGCTCAATCAGCGACAGCATCATGAAGCGGCTCGTCTCGGTGAAGATGCTCAGCTTCTCGGCCTTGTCTGTCAGCTCAGCCAGCTCGGTGACCATGCGCTCCACATGGGTCGTCTCCTTGAGGATCTTGCCCTCAGCCAGCTTGTTCTTCAGCACGTAGCCTTCCAGTGCCCAGATCTTGTTCTTGGCCGCCTTGCGGGCCAGGGCCTTGCCGGTCTCTTCCTTGAAGTTGGCTGAGTCAGCACAAGCCGACTCACCGCTCACGGTGTAGCCGTTCTTCAAAGTTAACACGCAGGTGATCAGGGTCGTGCCCTCAAACTGGTGGAAGTCTTCCTTGACGATGAGGGCTTCAATCTGATGCTCCTCCACCTTGGGGGCTGTGCCCAGAGCAATCAGGTTGTTGATCTGGACTTCGGTCAGGTCGTGTGCGCTGTTCATGGTCTTCTCCAATATAGGTTGAGGGTTGTCTTCTGACGATACTCAGTCTAAACTCTATCACACCCTTTGTAAATCTCCTTCAGAAATTGAAGACAAGAGATGGTGTCCCCTATTGCCTACGGCCAAGGGGCTCCGCTACACTGGACCTGCTTCTTGTGAAGGAAGTGTGCGCCATGCCCCAGTAGCAGGTGGGTTAACAGCTACTGTCACAGGGGAGGCTCCTCTCGTCCTGCTGTGGCACTGAAGGGGGATCTGTGAAGGTCTCCCTTCTTTCATGCGCTCAGCCTTCTCACTCCCCCCAGTACACGGCACCCCCACCTTCGCTGCGCTCAGGTGGCTGGCTTGTGCCCTGTCCTCCGAGAGAAGCCTTCGCCCCTATAGATTCCCTCAATATATTTTTGTGGGGAATGCCTCTGGCATGAACCAAGAAAGAAAGGGGCTGATTCTCCTCTAAGATACCTCGGTAGTAGATGGATCCTCAGAATAAATATAGGGGGCATACTGATTTGGGTCACATGTATGTACGGGTGTGGGGTATCCACACCACACACCACACCCCACACTAAATACCCCCCCCCATCGTTATCCATCGACCACACACCCTACCCCATCATTCCTTGACGCTGCGCGTCTTATAGGGATCATCATCGATCCATTCTTCCAACTTACATTGAGGTACATCACATGTCCGTCGCTAACTCACGCATGACCGTTGGCTCCATCCTGGCTGCTGTGCAAACAACTGCCAATACCGCCACTGGTGCTCTCACTGCCATCAACTCCGCTGTTGGTATGGCAAACAAGTTCGTCACTGATGCAGCACTGCGTCAGAACGTCCGCTCCAAGCTGGACAATGCCATCTTCGAAAAGACTCTCCATCAAGAGAAGTCCCAAGAACTGGCAGAATCCCGCATCCAAATGGAAGCATTCGCCAAACAGAGTGAGGCACATGCTAAACATTATCAGCAAGCCTACGACGAGCTGGCATCCCTGCTGAAAGCAGACTAAGCTCGCCCTTCAACCTATCCCTCACCAGGGTAGGTTGATCCCACCCCAAAGATAGGCCTACTAGGACTACCCATCATGAACAAACGTCCCATGCTCTTGACCATCTGCGTCATCGTGATTGCTCTGTCTCTGGCAGGGCTCTACATCACCAACGCTGCACTCTTTGACCCTGCTTGCATGGGTCAAGAGTTCTCAACTCATTGCAACTAAGTTGCAGTCTTTTAGACATAAATAGGAGTGTCCCATGTCCCTTCAAATCTTCAAAGAGAAGCCCATAACCCATCCCATTCCTCAGCAGTTGCTGGCCCATGGCCAGCTCTATGAGGGATCCGATGGCCTGCTTTACGTCGGCATCGACATCGAAGGCTGCCCTCTCCTTGCTGTTTCCCTCAGCGGCAACAGCTACATCGACAGCACAATCGACGGTGATCTCATCACCTTCCGTGTTGTCCACGCCAAACTCACCTACCAATAAGGACACCTCAAATGCCAATCCTCGAATGGCCATTCCCAGTCACACCTCCTCGACTGTTCGATTCCTCCACACCCTACGAGGAGCGCATGCGCATCATCGCTTTGCGCACCAAACACTGGCTGAGCATGCTCGGCTAGGTCACTGACGCTGCGCGTCTTTTGGTGGTTTGCTGGTTGTCAGCATTCCACATTCCATCTCTCACATCACCTTGAAGGAACAAATCATGTCCACCACTGCAAACGCATCCTCCGCTTCCGGCATCGACTTTCATCGCACTTTCGGTGCTGCCAAGCCCACGACATCTGTCGGCGGCAAGGCCAACTCCGGCGATCGTCCCAAGGCCAAGTTCTGGCTGAATATCGGCTACGACTCTGGCGTTGCTGATGAAACCACCGGTGGCACCAAGTTCGTCTCGCTGCCTGCCGGCATTCCTCTGGACGGCCAAGAGCGCCTGGCCACCAACTCCCGCAATCAGGACTTTGCTGCCTTCCAATCGGCACGCAACATCCTCATGGACCAGATCTTGGCCCGTGCTGAACAGCTGATGCCTGGCGAAGAGGTCATGCTGAACCTGTCGGTCCAACTCCGTCGTGTCAATGACGAAGTGGCCGACATCGCTCCCGGCAACAACCCATTCACCAAGGAACTCAAGTTCTAATCTGAGAACTCCGCATGCCCTTCTAACCGAGGGCATGCTGGGCAACTCGCCTCATTTCATCAACCCTCATTGGAGAACTCCATGTCCATCAAAGCCAACGCCACTGACAAGCAATTCAGCGAAGTCAAGGCATCTCAGCTGAATCATCAGCGTGTCCTGACCCAAAGCCAGATCTACTTGCAGGCCACGCACACAGCGGCTCGCAAGTTGACCGATGCTGGTCGCCAAGCTGAGCAACGCAAGCACAGTGACATCGACTCGAAGCGTCCTCGCTCGACGTTCGGTGAAGCCAAAGCGAAGCCTGCGAACAGCTGATCCTTCCTCCAACTCACATCTAAAGAGCTGCCTTCGGGTGGCTCTTTTCATTTCAACTCGATAGTTCACGACGATAGGACAAGTCCTACTTAATTGAACTTTTTGGCTGCAGTCACCTAAAGCCTAACTAGGAGCAAACCATGTTCACATTCCTCATCCAGGCAACGCTCAACACATTGGAGTTCACTGGAGGCATCGTCCTTCTGTTGCAGATCATCATTGCAATCACGAAGGACACTTTGGACATCAGTCCGAAGCAATACTTCACCTTTGTCATGTGGGCCTTCCTTGTCGTCATGGCAATCAAAGGCCTCATCTTGGCCTACCACCAACATAACTAGGAGAAAGCCATGCAATGCGCATGCAAGAAAGGCCTCCAGTCCAACTGGGACTTCAAGTGTGGCCGCTGCCGAACCAAAGAAGATTGGACCAACCTGGCCCTCATGCATCAGCATGCTGTCGTGGCACCTGGGAAGGTGACCGTGGTCAACAAGCACACCCATGTGCCTACCTCCCATGACATCTACTGTGGCCGAGGATCTGCCCTGGGCAACCCTCATGCCATCACAGCCACTGTCACCCGTGACCGTGCATGTGCCATGTTTGCAGGCCATCTCACAGAGATGCTGTCCAAGAAGGACAAGCGAATCGTGAGTGCCTTGGATGCCATTGCCAACACATCCTTGGATGGCCAACCAGTCAATCTGGTGTGCTTCTGTGCACCACAACAATGCCATGGCGACTACATCAAGAAGCTCGTGGACAAAGCAGTTCGTGATGAACTGAAACTCAACCCTCAACATAAATAGGAGTTGAAATGACCTTCAAGAAAGTCAAGTTCATATTGACCTACAAGGACGGATCCAAGAAAGAAATTGAGAAGCAGCTGCTCGACACCGGAGATGACTCCGAGGTTGAGTGGTTGATCAATCAATACTTGGCCGTCAACGAACCATCTGGTTGCAAGCATGTCGCTGCATTCTGTGATGGCAAGCAACTGGCTGACTCAACCAACCCAACATAAATAGGAGATCAGCATGATCAACGAATTCCAAGGCGAATACCGTTTCCTGTCTAACTTCTTCCCAGCTCCGATGGGATTCAATGGGATCAACTACCCATCATCAGAGCACGCCTACATGGCGCAGAAGACAGAAGACCAAGGCCTTCGCATTGCCATCTCGGAGTGCAAAAGTCCGGGTGCGGCCAAACGCCTTGGTCGTTCCATCCCTCTCAGAGCCAATTGGGAAATGATCAAAGACAGCGTCATGCTGGACGTGGTCACAGCCAAATTCAAGCAGAACCCCTATCTGCTTGAAAAGCTGCTGAACACAGGTGACCAAGAACTCATTGAAGGGAACACCTGGGGCGATACCTATTGGGGTGTTGACCTGAAGACCGGCAAGGGCCGCAACCAATTGGGTGAGACGCTGATGCAAATCAGAAACAGTTTCAGAACCGAGCAACCCACAACACAAGTAGGAGAGACCATGTCTCGAATCATTGCAGTTATCGGCACAGCTGGCCGAGACAAGACGCATCCCATGACTGACAAGCATTGGGATTTCATGTGTGAAACGATCGCTGCCGAGGTCAAGCCCGAAGATACCTTGGTGTCTGGTGGCGCTGCCTGGGCTGACCATGTAGCCATCTGGGCCTACGGCACTGGCTTGGTCAAGAACCTCATCCTGCACCTGCCTGCACCATTTGAAAATGGCCGCTTCCAAGGCCCAAGCATGGGTGCCGGCCAGACCTGCAACTACTACCACAAGCTGTTCAGTGAGGCCATGGGATTCGACTCCCTGGACCACATCAGACAAGCCCTTGAGATGAACACCTCATGGGAATCCAGCTATGAGTCTGCAGGCCCTGGCTACGGTGCATTCGCTGCTCGCAACCGCAAGGTGGCCGACACCTGCACCCACATGGTCGCATTCACCTTCGCAGATGGTGATGTGCCGGCCGACGGCGGTACCAAGATGACATGGGACATGGCAGCCGACAAGCTGCGCATCCACGTACCACTGGGGGCAGCATGAAGCCACTCTTCGCCATCAAGCACAAGCCTTCGGGCTTCTACTTGCCTGAGCCTCTCGGCCGTATGGGTCGAGGAGGCTCACACACTGAGCCTGTGGACTGCAGCGGGGACAAAGAAAATCCCCGATTGTTCCCCACAAAGCTCGGTGCAAGCCGGGCACTCAGTGCCTGGCTGCAAGGCAAGTTCAATGCAGAACGTGAGTGGGAAAGCAAAGACGAATACGGCGGAGGCTACTACGTGAGCGCTCTGCCATCAGTCACGCCACAACCTCATCGCAAGAAAGAGGAAATGGAAGTGGTCGAGTTTCATCTCACCAGTTCCTGACCACCGGTCTCGGAACAAATACCACCTAGCGGTGGTATTTGATTCCTCGCGCCTTCGGCTAAATCAACAAGGAGTGAGCATGGCTCAATCTGATGAACTCACTGCGTTCTATCAAGCCTACCTGGCTTGGTTGAATGCTGACGCTCCAGAAACCAATGTCTTTGACACAAACGCCCACGGCACCAACGTCTATGGCTTTGCCAGAGGCTCTGGTTTGTGTGCAAACCTGCGGTACTTCTGTGAGCACTTCGGAAGTCACTCCAATGACTTCCAAATCGAAATGGCGAAGCAATTCACTGAAGCTGGGCTCAGTCCTCGCTTCCCATTCAACCCCAATCCTGAAGACTTCTACAGAGAGGTCTACAAGAGCACCTGCCACGCCAATCCCAAACGAGTGCAATGGGTCAAAGACCATTGCTGAACCTGAACCAAGGAAAGAACATGTCCAAGAAAGTTTTCGTATTCGGTAGCAATGCTGCCGGTGTACATGGTGCTGGTGCAGCAAAAACTGCATACCAGAAGCATGGTGCACGTTGGGGGATGAGCTACGGTCACTGTGGTGACTCGTTCGCCATCCCAACCAAAGACGAGTTCATCGAGACGCTGCCCACAGGCCGCATCGATCTGTACGTCAAAGGCTTCCTGGCCTACGCCAAAGACCATCCCAAGCTCACCTTCCAGGTGACTCGCATTGGCTGTGGTCTGGCTGGGCTCAAAGATTCGGAGATCGCTCCGATGTTCATTGGTGCACCTACCAATTGTCATTTCGACCTGGAGTGGGAACCATTCCTGGGTGAGAAGTACGACTATTGGGGCACCTTCTAAGCAACTCAACTGGAGATCAATCATGAGCAAACTGCATCCGATCCATCGCACCCTGTACCAATGGCAAACGTCCACTGGTGCTACGGCAGAAGAGTTCTTCTCACAAGACTCTGCTGAGAGCTGGCTTGCCAAGAAACTCTTGGCAGGCGAGCACATGTCGTTCTACAGCCGACTCTGTCTCGTGAAAGTTGAAACCACCATCGTGGAGTCCGTCATTCGCAAACCAATCATCGCTGATTGAATCAAGGAGCATCAAATGCAAGACGCAAAAACGCAGCATCAGATCCAACTGGAGCAACTGTTCAACAAGAATCAGCTGCTCCCACGAATTCGGTACGAGTTCGATCAATGCCCTGAATTTGACTTCAAAGAGTACGCGAAGAACAAGGGCATCCCTGCAAACTTCGCCATCGAAGTCCTGACACAAATGGCACTGCACAAGCGAGCTTCTCTGCCCATCATGGTGGGCTGCTTGCAGCACCTCACTCGTGATCCTCAAGAGTGTGCTGACCTGCTGTATCGGTGTGCTGAGGCTGACCTCATGGACTGGGACCCTGTCCTTGAGATCTTCATTGTCCGCTTCACTATCTCCGATCATGTGCAGGAAGAACTGGATCGATTCCAGTTTCCTCTGCCTATGGTGGTGCCTCCTAAATTCGTGGGAACGAACAAGGAGAACGGCTACCTGACCTCCAAAGGGTCAGTGATCCTGCGACAGAACCACCATGACGATGATGTGTGTCTCGACCACATCAATCGCATGAACGCCATCAGGCTGACCATCAACCATGGCACAGCTCAGATGGTGAAGAACAAATGGCGGAACCTGGACAAGCCCAAGGAGGGCGAGTTCCTTATCGACTTTGATCGTCGCCGTCGTGCCTTCGAAAAGTACGACCGTACTGCACGAGATGTCATCGGCCTGCTTCAACGTGAGGGTTCGGATTTCTATCTGACCCACAAGTATGACAAGCGTGGCCGCACGTACTGCCAAGGCTACCACGTCACCTATCAAGGTGCTGCGTGGAACAAGGCAGTGATTGAGTTTGCCAACAAGGAGTTCATCGAATGACTGAGGCAGACGAAGTCGCAGCAGCAATGCTGCCCAAGTACCTTCAAGAGTGTTCTTTGCACAGCATGGCTGGTGTCAGAGAATGGGTCATGAAAGAACTGAGTGCAGATGAAAGCTACAACGTGATCAATGCTGTGCAAGCAGCATTGATCGCATTGGTCATGCCCAATCGCACTCGATCAGATGGCAAATTGGCCCACGTCTGGATCACTGGTGAACAAGCTGGTTTTCTCACAACGAGCCTGCTCTACAAGATGCAGATGTGCAGAGATTGTGGTGTGCTCAGGGGTCCTGACAAGTGCCCAGAGTCACCATGCAAAGGCAAAGTGCGAGTGACTACTCGCTAATTCAACAACCTTCTCAAGAAGCTATAGGAGCAGAGAAATGCAAACATTTACCGGCAAAGAGTATTTGAAGATCGACATCGCCAACAACTTTGGCCTGGACAAGAAGACCTGGAACGAACGCATCGACTGGTTCGATCGTCATGAGGACCGTCTCATGGAAGTGCTGCCTCAAGCTGCAGAGCCTGCTCTGTACTTCGCTGGTGTCACTGCCTGGCAAGACATCAAGGCCGACAAGCCTTCAGGCTATCCCATCTCCCTGGATGCAACCAGCTCTGGTCTGCAGATCTTGGCCGCCCTGACCGGTGACCGCAAAGCAGCTGAGCTGTGCAATGTGGTCAACGCAGGTTCGTCTGATGATCCTGAGCGCCGTGACGGCTACACAGTGATCTACCAAGCCATGTTGGCTGTCCTGGGTGAAGCTGCCAAGATCACCCGTGAGAAGACTAAGGAGGCCATAATGACGGCCCTGTACGGTTCTCGTGCAGTGCCCAAAGAAGTCTTTGGCGAAGGCATGCTGCTGAAGGTGTTCGAAGACACCATGCAGAGCTTGGCTCCAGCAGTCTGGGAACTCAATGAAGCCTTCATTGAGATGTGGGACTCCAATGCAACCATCAACTCGTGGGTGCTGCCGGACAACTTCCATGTCCATGTGAAGGTGATGCGTCGAGTCATGGAGACTGTGCACTTCATGAACAAGCCCTACGAGACGTTCCGCTCGGTCAACATGCCAATGGACGAAGGCCGATCGCTGGGTGCCAACACCACCCACAGCATCGACGGCATGATCGTTCGTGAAATGGCCCGTCGCTGCAACTACGATGCAGCCAAGGTCCAGGCCATCCGACAGTACATTGAGTACCTGTCTGGTGACAATGAACTGACTGTGGTCTTCGACGACGACGAGAACGCAGACATGGTCCGCACCCTGTGGGCACATTACGAAGAGTCTGGCTACCTGTCAGCCAGGATCATCGACCATCTGAACCTGCACAACCTGCATTTGGTTCAGCACTCGGTGATCCTCGAACTGCTGGACAGCCTGCCAGCCAAACCTTTCGAGGTGCTGGCCGTGCACGACTGCTTCCGCTGCTTGCCCAACTACGGCAATGACCTCCGTCGCCAGTACACACTGCAACTGCAACTGATTGCCAAATCAAAGCTGCTGCAGTCGATCCTGAGCCAAATCCTGGGAAGGAATGTGGCCATCGGGAAACTGGACGACTCTCTGTGGTATGACATCGGCTTGGCCGAATACGCACTGAGCTGATAACATCGGGACATCTCCTTCGGGAGGTGTCCCTTTGTTTTTTCTGCTAGGAGATTGCTATGTTGCTTCGTGCTGTCTACAACCCGACCACCAAGGTGGTCAACGTCAACCTCAACGGTGTGGCTGTACCCGGTGGCTCTGTTGCCATCGGTACATTCCAACATCCTGACATCGACTACCCCGACTCGGTGGTCATTTACCACGGTGTGCGTGATCTGCTGTACAAGCGATCCGCCACCAATCCTGCTGTGACTGCCTCGTTCCCTGACAACTTCACTGACATGGCCGGCATCAGCATCCAGACCACGCTGGCCTTCCCTCTGGTGGATTTGGTGTCGATTGACGCCACGGCCGCTGCAGGCAACCTGGCAGTGGCTGCCACCCGGCAGATCACCACCACGTTCAGCCCGGCCAATGCCACGGATCAACGCTTGACCTACGCTTCCAGCGCCCCAGGCAAGGCCACTGTGAGTGCTACTGGCTTGATCACCGGTGTCCAAGCTGGTGCCACCGTCATCACCATCACTGGTGCTGGCGGCGTGACTGACACGATCAACATCACCGTGGCGTAAAGTAATTCGCCCCCTCAAAAGCCCACCTACATGGTGGGCTTTATTTTTTCCAGGTCAGGCCACCGTCATCCTTTTCTTGGATCAAGCAACTCCAATGAACCAAGAAGGAAAGTGATCATGGCCAATCCAGAACCCATGTTCATCAATGCAAGTGGGACGACCATTCGCATCGATACAAATCCTCGTCCTGGGCCGCATGTCACTGTGATGGTCAGCATCATGACCCAAGATGAGTACGCAGATAACGGTGATTTGATTCACCGAGGTCAACGGATTCAGTTTTGGGTTACGCGAGAGAAGGCCAAGCAGATCAGCGATGCATTTCAAGTGGCATCCGACGAAACCATTGACAAACTGATGGGGAAATCATGAGACAAACAAAGAAGGAGAGCATGGTCGAAGTGTGTGTTGGAACTGCAATTGGTATTGTCGGTTCCTTGGCAATCACAATGTCCATCCTCCATACCGTCCATGACCGAGTGATCGCTGGTACGGTTACCGTGGCAGTCTGCACCGTCTGGAGCCTGGTACGCAGCTACCTCGTTCGTCGACATTTCAACGGAGAGAAGAAGTGAACACCCGTGCTGCTTCGTACCTTCAGCTGTTGATGAGCAATCCAGGCACTTGGGTTCACATTCGAAAGAGTAAATCCAAGGAGATTTCAGTAAACTCACGTCAGATCTCAGCAGAGCGACGTGAGGTCTACGGGGACATCCTCACCTCACTGCGAATCATGGGCATTGCTCATGATGTGGCTGGGTCCGGGGCATACCGAATTCTCATCAAACACATGTGATGTCATGGAAAAAGAGCGTCGCAAAACGATCATCGAGAAAATAGAAGCCCGTTGCGACATTGTCGACACGGGCTTTTTTATTGATGGTCAGCCGAGCCCCTGCCACTTGTGGACAGGGCCAACATCTGGAGAAGGTCGTGGTGGTGGTTACGGCCGCATGTCGCTGAACTCACAGACTGTGGCTGTGCACCTTGTGGTCTACACCCACTACCACGGCTACATCCCTGGCAAGAAGCAGGTGGATCATCTATGCAATCAACGGCTGTGCTGCAATCCTACGCACTTGGAATTGACCACGCATCTCACGAATCAGAGGAGACGTGCATCACGCTCTTCGAAATCAAAGAAGGAGTGACAACTGTCATAGACATCATGAATATCAAAACTAAGATCTCAGGAAAATCTCCTCAAGCCATCTTCATTGATGACTTGGATCGTGAGTTCAATGTCAATGGGTACAAGGTCAAGATTGGTGTGTACAAATCTGCTGCAGACCAAGCTCTGTACCGTGCTCTGCGTAAGCAAGGATGTAATCCTGAAGAGGCCCACACGGCAATTCTTCTTTCTGGTTCGCAAGGCATTCGTGAGACTCACTTTGAGCCATCAACACCAGTGCAAATGGATCCTTTGGGCACATGGGGAGAACCAAAGAAGCAATTGCCCTTCTACTTCAATCGTCGTCGATTCTGATAAACCAGGAGAACTCACATGACCCCCAACCAACTGCCGCCGCTGCCTGAGCCTGACACGCACTGCTTTGACGACGACACGGGCAAAGACGTCTGGAGCTACACCGCCGACCAAATGCACGCCTACGCACTTGCCGCCCTCGCCCAACAGGCGCAGGAG